>JAEEGF011217629.1_pt1 | contig 42468 bp, 35 predicted proteins | sample 9134171 | NCBI WGS metagenome assembly JAEEGF01 (sample SAMN16246542, study PRJNA631951) | gut metagenome | biome: gut microbiome; feature: rumen; material: AP-attached | host: Bos | place: Iran: Karaj | collected 2018-10 | reverse complement strand
CTGAACCTATTAAGAAAATAAGAACATGGGTTAGGATCTGCCATGCCGCTGTACAGGGCTTTTGAGTTGAGATCAAGGCCCTGGTCTCTTGAGATAAGTATCTTCATGAGCTCGTCTGTGATCTGAGTATATTCTGAGGGATCATAATACTTGTCTTTATTGGGAGCATACCTTACAACATAGTCAAGATGCCCATATACATCGAAATCATCAAATAATCTGACGTTTTCGAGAGATTCTCTGAAATATTCTGCAAAAACATCCTTTTCATCCCTATCTTTCCAGAATTCTCCGTAATATGGATCCTGGTGCCTGATCAGGTGAGTTGATCCGATGATGAATTCAAAAGAATTTTCAGATAAAAAATCATGGTTTTCTTTAGTGATATGTGGCTGCAGTCCCAATTCTACGCCGAAATGAAGATCTATGTTGTCGCTGTAGATTTTTTTGTTTTTTTCAAAATCTTTTCTATAAGAATCGGCATCTAAATGGAAAGATCCTGCTGGAAGGTCTGGACATTGGGGATAATCCAGGTCCATGTGGTCAGTAAAGCACATTGACGGTAATTCGAGTGCTATACCACGTTCAATCATAGATTCCATAGGGGCTGTAGAATCTTCTGAATGTTCTGAATGTAAATGAAAATCTGATGGAATACGCATAATTGTCTCGCTCTTTTGTCTTTTTTATATAAATTTTATCATATTGACTTGAATTTTCTATAGATATTCTTTAAAATAGAAATCGCTGATAAATTTTTGACAAACTGTTATTATTTTATAAATAATGACTTTGTAGAAACAGCAATAAAAAAGAATTCATTTTAGGAGGAACTTAAAATGGCAGTAAAAGTTGCAATTAATGGTTTTGGCCGTATTGGTCGTCTTGCATTCAGACAGATGTTCGGTGCAGAAGGTTACGAAGTAGTAGCTATCAATGATTTAACAAGCCCAAAGATGCTTGCTCATCTGTTAAAGTATGATTCATCTCAGGGTCGTTATGTTGAAGTAGGACATGAAGATGATGTTACAGCTGATGATGAGGCTGGAACAATCACAGTAAAGGGTAAGACAATTAAGATCTATAAAGAGCCAGATGCTAACAACTGCCCATGGGGTGAGCTTGGCGTAGACGTAGTTCTTGAGTGCTCAGGCTTCTATACATCAAAAGAAAAGGCACAGGCACACATCAATGCTGGTGCTAAGAAGGTAGTTATCTCTGCTCCTGCAGGAAACGATCTTCCTACAATCGTTTACAATGTAAACCACACAACATTAACAAAGGATGACAAGATCATTTCAGCTGCATCTTGTACAACAAACTGCCTTGCACCTATGGCTAAGGCTCTTAACGATTATGCTCCAATCCAGTCAGGTATCATGTGCACAATCCACGCTTACACAGGTGACCAGATGATCCTTGATGGACCACAGAGAAAGGGCGACCTTAGAAGATCACGTGCTGGTGCATGCAACATCGTTCCTAACTCAACAGGTGCTGCAAAGGCTATCGGTCTTGTAATCCCAGAACTTAACGGAAAGCTCATCGGCGCTGCACAGCGTGTTCCTACTCCTACAGGATCAACAACACTTCTGTTCGCAGTAGTTAAGAAGGCTGACGTTACTAAGGAAGCTGTAAATGCAGCTATGAAGGCAGCAGCTACAGAGTCATTTGGTTACAACACAGACGAAATCGTTTCATCTGATATCGTTGGTATGAGATTTGGTTCTCTCTTCGATGCAACTCAGACACTTGTTAACAAGGTTGATGATGATACATACGAAGTTCAGGTTGTTTCATGGTATGACAACGAGAACTCATACACAAGCCAGATGGTTAGAACAATTAAGTACTTCGCTGAACTTGGTTGATCGACTAACATATCGAAATAGACTTTTGAAAAGGTCCGGTCCTTGTGGACCGGGCCTTTTTTAATATCATAGGAAATAGATTTCCTATGATATTAAAAATGCTCCGCTAAGGAAGCGCATCTCGCGCGATAGGTAAATGCTTCATAAATGCAATATCGCTCGGAGCGAGAACTAATAGAATTAATTTTTATTGTAAAAATTCCAATACAAAGGAGAACGAAAATGGCACTTAATAAGAAATCAGTAGATGATTTTAATGCAAAGGGCAGAAGAGTACTTGTACGTTGCGATTTCAACGTACCTCTTAAAGAAGGAAAGATCACAGACGAGACACGTATCGTTGCAGCTCTTCCTACAATCAACAAATTACTTAACGATGGTGGTAAGGTAATTCTTTGCTCACACCTTGGAAAAGTTAAGAATGGCCCTAACGAAGGCGAGTCACTTGCAGCTGTTGCTGAGAGACTTTCAGAGAAGCTTGGCAAGAAGGTTAACTTCGTATCAGATTACAACGTAACTGGCGAAGCTGCTACAAAGGCTGTAGCTGAAATGAACGAAGGTGACGTAGTTCTTCTTCAGAATACACGTTTCAGAGGCAAGGAAGAGACTAAGCCAGAAGAAGCTGGTGAGAACTTTGCTAAAGAACTTGCTGATCTTTGCGATGACTATGTATGTGATGCATTCGGTTCAGCTCACAGAGCACACGCTTCTGTTTCAGTTGTAACAAAGTATGTTCGTGAAAAAGGCGGAAACTGCGCAGTTGGTTACCTTATGCAGAAGGAAATTGACTTCCTTGGAAATGCAGTAGAGAACCCAGTTCGCCCATTCGTAGCTATCCTTGGTGGCGCTAAGGTTGCTGATAAGCTCAATGTTATCAATTCTCTTCTTGAGAAGTGTGACACACTTATCATCGGTGGTGGTATGGCTTACACATTCCTTAAGGCTAAGGGATATGAAGTTGGTAAGTCACTTCTTGATGAGACAAAGGTTGATTATTGTAAGGAAATGATGGAAAAGGCTGAGAAGTCTGGTAAGAAGCTTCTTCTTCCAGTTGATGCTGTATGTATCGATGAGTTCCCAAGCCCAATCGACAATCCATCAATCAATACACAGGTTGTAGATGCTGACAAGATCCCTGCTGACAGAGAAGGCGCTGACATCGGACCTAAGACAATCGCTATGTACTCAGAAGCTGTTAAGTCAGCTAAGACAGTAGTTTGGAACGGACCTATGGGTGTATTTGAGAACCCAGTTCTTGCTACAGGTACAAAGGAAGTTGCTAAGGCACTTTCTGAGACAACTGCTACAACAATCATCGGTGGTGGTGATAGTGCTGCAGCTGTTAACCAGCTTGGTTATGCTGACAAGATGAGCCACATCTCAACAGGTGGTGGAGCTTCTCTTGAATTCCTTGAAGGCAAAAAGCTTCCAGGTGTTTACGCAGCAGATGATAAGCAGTAATTATTGCGAAAGCTTAGCTGTGTAGAAAAACAGGCAGATTAAAAATAATAATAATAACTTATACAAACGGTGTATGCGGGGATAAAATTCTTTTTATCCCCCTTACATCTTATAAAATGCGATTATCGGAGGAAAAAAGTTATGGCACGTAGAAGAATCATTGCCGGAAACTGGAAGATGAATAAGACTCCAAGTGAGGCAGTAGCTCTTTGTAATGAACTTAAAGATTTAGTTAAAAATGATGCAGTAGATGTTGTTTATTGCGTTCCAGCTATAGATATTGTTCCTGTTGTTGAGGCTGTTAAAGGTACTAATGTACATGTTGGTGCAGAGAATTTCTACATTGTAGACAACGGTGCTTTCACAGGAGAGATTTCAGCTCCTATGCTTAAGGATGCAGGTGTTGAATATATCATCATTGGTCACTCTGAGAGAAGAGATATCTTTGGTGAGAATGATATTCTTATAAACCAGAAGGTTAAGAAGGCTTTTGCTTCAGGTCTTACACCAATTCTTTGCTGCGGTGAGTCTCTTGCACTTCGTAAGGCTGATACTTACAAGGAATGGATTGAGAGACAGATCACATGGGATCTTGATGGCGTAACAGCTGATCAGGTTAAAAAGCTTGTAATTGCATATGAGCCAATCTGGGCTATCGGTACAGGTGAGACTGCAACAGCTGATCAGGCTGAAGAAGTATGCGGACTTATCCGTTCACTTATTGCTAAGCTTTATGATCAGGCTACAGCTGATGAAGTTCGTATCCAGTATGGCGGATCTATGAATGCAGGTAATGCAGCAGAACTTCTTTCAAAGCCAAATATCGATGGAGGTCTTATTGGCGGAGCAAGCCTTAAGCCTGATTTCGGAAAGATCGTTAACGCATAATTAGCGCTGTGTTTTTGAACATAAATTGAAAAATTAATACTCAAAATGCTAATAAAACGGATTCTTTTGGTGGTCATCACCAATAGAATCCGTTTTTATATCATAGGAAATTGCTTTCCTATGATATAAAAAACGCGCCGCTAAGGATGCGCACTCGCGCGATAGGTAAATGTTGCATAAATGCAACCGCGCTCGGCGCGAGAATTATTTGAATTACTATAAGTTAAAATCTATTTCAGGATGCTGAAAGATATGATAAAGTGATAGTTGAAAATTTCGGAAAATGAGGAGCATTATGAAAAATAATAATATAATCCTTATAGGTATGCCTGCATCCGGAAAGAGTACTTTTGGAGTACTTCTGGCAAAGAATATAGGATATTCTTTTATTGACAGCGACCTTGTAATTCAAAAAGAAACAAACAAAAAATTGAGTGAAATCATATCAGAAGTAGGAACAGAAGGCTTCAAAGAAGTAGAAGACAGAATCAATTGTGGAATTGAAGCTTCTGAAGCAGTTATAGCTACCGGTGGTAGTGCTGTATATGGTGAAAATGCCATGAAGCATTTTAAAGAGATTGGAACCATCATGTATATAAAGGTAGATGAAAAAGAACTGTTGAACCGTCTTGGCGACCTCAAGAAGAGAGGTGTAGTCATTAAAGAAGGTCAGACATTCCATGATCTATATCTTGAGCGTACTGCATTGTATGAAAAGTATGCTGATGTGACTGTTTATGAAAATTCACCTTTCCCAAAGGTTGTGCTTCCAAAGATGCTTAAAGCACTAGGTATATCAACCTTATAAAAAAAGAATGTCGCTTGCGACATTCTTTTTTCTTATGACAACAGCTTTATCAGTTCAGATCTGGAAATCTGTGGAGATGAGATAGCGGAGCCGGAGAGTAACTCGTCCGCAAGGGCTTTCTTTTCTTCCTGGAGTTTCTGGATCTTTTCTTCTATTGTGTCCTGAACTATCAGTTTATATACTGTAACAACATTGGTCTGACCTATTCTGTGGGCTCTGTCTGTTGCCTGATTTTGCACAGCTTCATTCCACCAAGGGTCATAATGGATCACTATATCTGCGGCTGTAAGATTCAGACCTGTTCCACCAGCCTTAAGGGATATGCAGAAAACAGGAGTGTCATCTGACTGGAAACGCTCGACTAGTGTCTGGCGCTCATCCTTTGGTGTTGCACCGGTCAAGAGGTAATAGTTTATTCCGCTTTTCTGTAGTCTCTGTATCAGCCTGTTCAGCATTGAAGTAAACTGGGAGAATAGCAGTATCTTATGACCACTTTCTGCCGCTGCCTGTATCATTTCTATGCACAGATCTGTCTTGGCTGAATTGCCATTATAGCCATCATAAATAAGGGCTGGATCACAGCATAATTGCCTTAACTTCATCAGCTCTGATAAGACCATGATCTTGCCATGGAGAAATTCTTCATCACTTTGATGCTCAAGCATCATCTTCAGTCGCTGCATATGAGCCTTATATAGCTCTTGCTGCTCATTTTCAAGACGAGCGCATATGGTTTCTTCAAGCTTATCCGGAAGATCCTTTAGGACATCCTTCTTTAGTCTTCTAAGGACAAATGGAGATATAAGTTTTCTGAGGTGCTCTGTTGTTATATCATCCTTGTCCTGTATGATCGGATTCTCATAGGCTTGCCTGAAATATGAATAGCTATACAAAAATCCAGGCATCATATAATCAAAGATACTCCATAGTTCGCTGAGCCTGTTCTCAATAGGAGTTCCTGTCAGTGCGATCTTAAAATCAGCCTTGATCTGCTTGGTTGCTTTTGCAGCCTGAGTTCCCGGATTCTTGATGAACTGTGCCTCATCGATAACCTCGCAGGCAAAATCAATGTTTTTATATAACTCAATATCTCTTCTGAGTAAATCGTAAGAGGTTATGAGTACATCCGTTTTTTCTTCTTCAAGTTCAGATAAAATACGTTCTCTGTCTACTCTAAAGCCGGTCACGATCTCACTCTTTAATTCAGGTGTAAAACGCTTTATCTCGTTCTGCCAATTGTAGACTAATGAGGCAGGGCAGACTATTAAAGATATTGTCTGCTTTTCTTTATTTTCTTCTTTTTCAGACAAAATAAAGGAAAGCACCTGCAATGTTTTACCCAGACCCATATCATCTGCAAGAATTCCGCCAAATCCATTAGCATGCAATGATTTAAGCCATTTGAAGCCATCCTTCTGATAATCTCGCATGATATTTTTTAGGCTTTCGGGAACGGAGAAGGTCCTTGAAGAGTTCTCGTCCATCTGCGATATCAGCTGCTTGAAATCCTCGTTCTTTTCAAATAAAAGATAATCATCATCTTCCTGAAATGAATCAAGATACCAGGCTCTATATTTTGGAACAACTACCAGTCCCTTTGAAATATCCTTTGGCGATATATTAAGTCCATCCTGAAGTGCAACGATAGCTTTGATATCCTTGTCCTGAAGATGTAATATATCTCCGTTTTTAAGTCTGTAATATTTCTTTTTCCTATCGTATCGTGAAAGAATATCCTGCAGTTCTTCCTTGGACATATCATCCGTTACTAATGATAATTCCAGCAGGTTGGATTTTACGGATACTCCCATATGTATTCTGGACATGTGTACGATATTGACATCGTGGATCTTGTCTGAGAGATATACGCTGCCAATTTCCTGCAGTCTGGGAATAACTTCGGTTATGAATGAATAAATCCTGTTCTCTGTGCCTGAAATTGAGCGCAGATATCCATCGGCCTCAGCGTCAAAAAATGGAACGACCTGGGCAGTGATATTTTTCTCGGCAGTAATATTTCTGCCTGCACTGGAATGTGCATCTTCAAAAAGATGATATACTTTATCACCATATATAGCTTGCAAATCGCATGTTATTACGTTATCTTCCGGCATATCAAGATATATTTTTATATCCGGATCAGTCGGTATCCATTCATCAGGATCAAAGTTATCGTATGTTATATGAGCATATCGTTTTAATACAGGCAAAAGAGAAGTAGTAAAAACTCCAAGATCGCTTTTGCCAATGAAGCGGTCTCTGTCAGAAAGACGCTTGTTATTGAATCTGATAAAAGGTATGAGCTCGCTTATATCATCGATCCGTATCCTGTGGATATGGCTTCCATCAATGAAATACACACTGGAATAACTCTCAAATATAGTAATATCGTCAATTTTGAAATACATTCCGTTAGGAGTACCACTGAGCGCAACTTCCAGCTGGGGCATTTCAATAGTGACCCTGCAAGGCTGTTCATAAACATTTCCTTTTCTAAAATCATCTACCGCAAAATAAAAGGTGTTATCCTTTATATTGTCAAAAAAGTCATCAATTTCATGACCAGCCAGTTCTAACTGTTTCCTTATCTGTCCTGATATGGCTGAGAAATCGCCTATCCTGTAAAATGAACGTTCCTGTCTTGCAACGCGCTCTTTGTAGTAGTCTGAAAGAAATCTTATGATGTTTTGTGAGACTTCATCGAAGGCAGCGATGTTGTGGATAAAGCTGAGCTCTTTGCCATAAGAGAAATATCCGTTTTTGTTTATATTATCCAGAAGATCCGGAATATCTTTTAAAACATAGTCTCTGCCTGAACCGCGACCGATATTAAAGGTCAGATACAATTTGTCATGCATGAGCTTGATATGGGCAGAAAGGTGCACTGGCACATTATTTATTGCCGGACCAGCTATTGTCATAGAGTTGGCATAGGTCTCCAACATCTGCATAGTATCAAATGACGTATAGCGTGAGGTATCACCGGTAGAAGAACTGGAAAATGTCCTTCCTGAAGGAGTTATAGTCTTTGAACTTTTTCTAAAAATACTGTCAAAATCAGCCATATTGATCCTTTCCATTTTTCCCCATCTCTTTATTATATAGCATCTTTACTTTAATATCTATTGATCTGCCACCACTTGATCAGGCACTTGACCTGGAAGGCAAAAAATTAGTAAAAAACTAACGTATCAATGATTGACAGTCAATGGTATTGCGATTAAAATTGATAACAGATGCTATTATAATTTAGACTTGGAGGGAGAAATAATATGTCGAGGACAGCTACGATCACAAAACAGGAAATCATCAATGCGGCTTTTAAGATTACCAGAAAAGAGGGCTTTGAGCAGATCACTTCACGTAAGCTTGCTGCAGCTGCAGGATGTTCTACACAGCCTATTTTCCGTATTTACAACGGCATGGATGAGTTGAAAAAAGATGTCTATGAAAAGGCTACAGTCTACTATGAGGATTACTACAAGGATTTTATGAAGACTCATGAGACTCCTTTTGTTGATCTTGGACTTGCATATATTGGATTTGCACAGAAGTATCCACATTTATTCAGCTTGCTTTTTGCTACAGCACATGTGGGTTATGGACGCAGCATGTATGATCTTGTAAATGGTTCAGATGAGAATGTTGTAAAAGAAGTAAACAAAGCAAGAGAGATGGGAGCTCAGAACGCAGAGCAGCTCTTCATGCAGATGTGGATCTTTATACATGGAGCAGGCTGTATGGCGCTTACAGGCGATTATGACCTTGAATATGAGGATTCAGTAGCCATGCTCACTGCTGCATACAATTCTTTTAATAAATAGCTGTTGCGCATAAATGAAAAGGACGCTATTATGAGTATCGGCTTTCCATGATATTCCATGCGTATTCTAACAGGTATAAAAATACCAGTGGCAGGCCTCAAATCTACAGAAAGAAATGAGTAAATGAAGAAAATTGCAATTATTGGCTGTGGTGCTGCCGGTATGATGGCAGCTATTACAGCAGCAGATGCTGGTAGTTCAGTAACTATTTTTGAAAAAAATGAAAAACCGGGAAAGAAGATCTATATTACAGGAAAAGGCAGATGTAATGTTACAAACGCCTGTGATGTAAATGATTTTTTCCAGAACGTTAGACGTAATTCTAAATTTTTATATAGTGCAGTATATTCTTACGACAATACTGCAGTTATGGATTTCTTTGAGAAAAACGGCTGTCCCCTTAAGGTTGAGCGAGGAGACAGAGTTTTTCCGGTATCGGATCATTCATCAGATATTATCAGGACACTTGTTAAAGCTATAAACGAAAGAAATATCCCTATTGAGTACGGATCTGAAGTCACCAAAGTTGAAGTGGCAGATGGAAAAGTGACAGGACTTGTTATAAACGGCAAACAGCACAAGGAATTTGATGCTGTCATTGTCTGTACAGGTGGCGTCAGCTATCAGTCTACAGGATCAACAGGTGATGGATACAGATTTGCTACAGAAACAGGACATGAGCTTGTAGAAGCCCTGCCTGCTCTTGTGCCATTTGAGGTAAAAGAGAGCTGGTATAAGGATCTTCAGGGACTTTCTCTTAGAAACGTCGGTCTCAGGATGGTAAAAGATTCCAAGGCTGATGCAGAAGATAAAGAGGGCAAGTCAAAGAAATCTAAGAATAAACCTCTGTACGAAGGTTTTGGAGAAATGCTTTTTACACACTTTGGAATAAGTGGCCCACTGGTTTTGACAGCCAGCTGTTATTATACCAAAGGCGTTGATACGAAAGTGTTTATCGACCTAAAGCCAGCCCTTTCAGAAGAGCAACTTGATAAAAGAGTACTCAGAGAATTTGAAGGCGGCATGAACAAACAGTTCAAAAATGTATTGGGACCTCTTTTCCCATCTAAACTGATACCGGTCATGATAGAGCTTTCTGGGATCAATCCTGAGAAGACTGTTAATGACATTACTAAGCAGGAAAGACAGGATTTTGTTAAACTGATCAAGAACCTGCCACTTACAATTACCGGTACAAGAGGCTTTCAGGAAGCCATTATTACTGCAGGCGGCGTAAGTGTCAAAGATATCAATCCTTCTACAATGGAATCCAAAAAGATACAGGGATTGTATTTTGCAGGTGAAGTCCTCGATACACACGCTGTTACAGGAGGCTTTAACTTGCAGATTGCCTGGTCTACAGGACATCTTGCAGGTGAATCAGCTGCAAGCGAGTATTGAGACTGATACAGAATAATAGACCATTACAACATAATAGGAGATGAAAAAATATTATGACTAACAGTATTGCAATTGACGGACCTGCAGGAGCAGGAAAGAGCACTATTGCCAAGATGGTGTCTAAGAAGCTTGGATTTATCTATGTTGATACAGGAGCAATGTACAGAGCTATGGCATTGTATCTGCTCAGAGAAAAGGTTGATCCATCAGATGCCGCTGCGATCAGCAGTAAATGCCAGAACGCCGATATCACTATCAAGCATGAAAACGGTGAACAGGTAGTATATCTGAACGGAGAAAATGTTAACGGATTTATCAGAACAGAAGAAGTAGGAAATATGGCTTCTTCAAGCAGCGTCAATAGTGATGTCCGCAAAAAACTTGTGGAACTTCAGCAGAAGCTTGCTGCAGAGACTGATGTTGTAATGGATGGAAGAGATATAGGCACAGTAGTGCTGCCTGATTCTAAATGCAAGGTATATCTTACAGCTTCTTCCAAGGTAAGAGCTGACAGAAGATATAAAGAGCTTATTGCCAAGGGTCAGCAGTGTGATCTTGAAAAAATAGAACAGGATATTATTGAGAGAGACCGCAGAGATATGACTAGAGATATCTCTCCTCTTAAAAAAGCTGATGATGCTACTGAAGTAGATTCCTCATACATGACAATCGAAGAAGTTGCAGATAAGATAATCAGCCTTTATGAAAGTAGTAAAAATTGAAAGGAGCAAAGCTATGGAAGTAATCGTAGCCGAGCATGCCGGATTTTGCTTTGGCGTGACCAAGGCAGTAGAAAAGGTTTATGAACAGATAGGCAAAAAAGATAACATCTACACCTACGGACCTATCATTCACAACGAGACAGTGGTATCTGATCTGGAGAAAAAAGGCGTAAAAGTCATTGGTTCAGAAGATGAGCTTGATGATATAAAAGAAGGAACCATCATAATCAGGTCCCATGGTATCAAAAAAGATATCTATGAAAAGATCCAGCAGAAAAATCTGGAATACATTGATGCCACATGTCCTTTTGTAAAAAGGATCCACAAGATCGTTGATGAAGAAAGTCAAAAAGGAAAAACAATAATTGTTGTAGGTAGTGCTGATCATCCTGAAGTCGAAGGAATTGTAAGCTATGCCAATGGCCCTGTATTTGTTATAGAATCGCCAAAGGAAGCGGCTGAGTTTCAGATAGATCAAGGAACTGAAATATGTCTTGTTTCGCAAACCACGTTCAATTATAATAAATTTAAAGAAACCGTTGAAATTTTCAAGTCAAAAGGTTACAATATTAATATTGTGAATACTATATGTAACGCGACCGAAGAGAGACAGACAGAAGCTGAGCGTATTGCCAGTCAGGTTGACGTGATGATAGTTATTGGCGGGGCACACAGTTCTAATTCAAGAAAACTATATGAGATCTGTAGCCAAAAATGTGCCCGGACATATTTTATACAGACACTGGATGACTTGCATTTAGATAATACTAAAGCAGTTAAACTAGTGGGAATTACCGCCGGGGCATCTACCCCAAAGAACATTATCGAGGAGGTTCAGAATTATGTCAGAAGAAGTATCATTTGAACAGTTACTAAACGATTCGTTCAAAACAATTCATACAGGGGAGGTCGTTGAAGGAACTGTTATTGATGTAAAGCCTGACGAAATCATTCTCAACATCGGTTACAAGTCTGATGGTATTCTTACTAGAAACGAATACACAAATGATAACAGCGTTGACCTCACAACTGTAGTAAAAGTTGGTGACACAATGGATGTTAAGATCCTTAAGACCAACGATGCAGATGGACAGGTTGTACTTTCATACAAGAGACTTGCCCTTGACAGAGGAAACAAGAGAATAGAAGAAGCATTCAATAACAAAGAAGTTCTTACAGCTAAGGTTGTACAGGTACTTGAAGGCGGACTTACAGTTGTTGTTGATGAAGTTAGAATCTTCATCCCAGCTAGCCTTGTATCTGATTCATATGAAAAAGATCTTTCTAAGTACGAAGGACAGGAGATCCAGTTTGTTGTAACTGAGTACAATCCTAAGAGAAGAAGATATATCGGTAACAGACGTATGCTCGTTACAGCTGAGAAGGCTGAGCAGGCTAAGAAGTTATTTGATACACTTAATGTTGGTGACGTTGTTGATGGTGTTGTTAAGAACGTTACAGATTTCGGTGCATTCATCGATCTTGGTGGAGCTGACGGATTATTACATATCTCTGAGATGTCTTGGGGACGTGTTGAGAGTCCTAAGAAGGTCTTCAAGGTTGGCGATACAGTTAAGGTTCTTGTTAAGAGCATTGAAGGAAGCAAGATCGCACTTAGCAGAAAGTTTGATAATGAGAATCCATGGAAGGATGCTGAGAGCAAATATGCTGTTGGCAATACAGTAACTGGTAAGGTTGCTCGTATGACAGACTTCGGTGCATTCGTTGAACTTGAATCTGGTATTGATGCACTTCTTCATGTATCACAGATTTCTAAGGAACACGTTGATAAGCCAGCTGATGTATTAAAGGTTGGTGATGAAGTTACAGCCAAGATCGTAGACTTCAACGAAGAAGAGAGAAAGATCAGCCTTAGCGTAAAGGCTTTACTTGCTCCTGAATCAGAAGAAGACAGCGATGCTGATGTTGTTTCTGTAGATATCGACAAAGCTATTGAAGAGCAGAACGAAGAGAACTAATCTAAATCTTTGTAAAACTTTTATAGAATTTTAAGAGCCCTGACGGTTGTCAGGGCTTTTTTGTGCTTGTAAAACAATGTATAATTATCAATATATCGATTATACTGTGCTAGTGCATGGCGCAGAGACACGTGGTACTATTGATGCGCTTGGCGCGGTACATTTAAGGAGGTCTTTGGACAATGGCTGTTGATTACGAGTGGTTCAAAAAAGAAGTTTATTCAATGACTAAGATTGATCTTAATGCTTATAAAGAAAAGCAGATGAAGCGTAGGATCGATACACTTATCGGCAAGTATGAGGTTCAGGGATATGACAAGTTCGTTGAACTGATGAAAAAGGATAAGTCTGTTCTGGAGGCTTTTATTACCTACCTTACCATCAACGTTTCCGAATTCTATCGAAATGTTGATCAGTGGAATCTGATGGAAAAAGAGATGTTGCCGGAACTCATGAAGAAGTTTGGCAAGAATCTTAAGATCTGGAGCGCAGCCTGCTCCACAGGTGATGAACCATATACCATTGTAATGGTCATGTCTAAACATGTTCCTATCAATACTATTACTGTCAATGCAACAGACCTTGATGCAGTTGTTCTTGCCAAGGCCAAGATCGGTGTATACGACAAGAAGGAAATTGCAGGAGTACCTGCAGATTTTAAGACCAAGTATTTTACTCAGGAAGATGACAAGTTCAGAATTTCTGATGAAATAAAGAAGAGAGTTAACTTTAAGCAGGCAGATCTTCTTAAAGATCCTTATCCTACTAATTATCACCTCATTGTATGTAGAAATGTTCTTATCTACTTTACAGAGGAAGCCAAGGATGAAGTATTCCGTAAATTCTACAATTCACTGGCTCCAGGAGGAATCCTCTTTATTGGAAGTACAGAGCAGATTGTAAATTACAAGGATATCGGCTTCATCAGAAAGAACTCCTTCTACTATGAGAAGCCTATGAATGCCTGAGCAAACTAAAAAGAGAACCAGATCCAAACGACCAAAATGTTTGGATCTGGTTTTCTTTTATATCATAGGAAACCGCATCAGCTTTCAGTTATAATGTGCGAAATAATATGAGCACCATATAGACTCATAGCCTTGCGGCTCTTTTTAAAGGTCTCAGTCAGTTCAAAAAATACCTGCTCATCCTCATAGCTCTTTTTAAAATAAGGTGCGAACAGAAGTGTCCACTGTGGAAGGAATTGCCCGGGCTTTTTGGTGTAGCAGTTGGCTTTGGTAGCCCTCTGACGGTGGGCTTTATCTACAAATTCTGCTATAGACTTGTGCATGGCAGTATCTTCGGCTGGCAAATAGTAATAATCCTTGTAGTTGGAATAAAAATACTTAAGCTCGTCCTCTATCAGCGGTATCCTTACTGTTACAGTATCGCCCTCAATCTTAAAGAAACAGCTCTCAAATTTCTTACCTATTCCTGCTGGAAGAGAAGTGTAGAGAGTCATCTTCATATATAGCTCGATCCTCTTGGAACCTTCGATATCATTGTAATAATTGGCCTGTACCTTGGATGCTCTTACAGGAAGATCCAGATCAGGAATTTCAATTTTGTTATCACCTATCTTGTAAGTTGGAGTATCAATATTGATAAATCTCTCAAGAACCTCAGAATACAGCAAAATAGGAATGATCTGGAACATGCCCTTCAGATCATCCAGATTATGCAATATCAACAGGTCATATGAATGAGAATCATGCTCCCTCAGGTAATCCTTGTAAACACTTATGAGTTCGCCACCGCTGCATTCATCTTTTCTGTCTATGCCCAGGAACAGCTCGATGGTTTTTTGCTTACAGTCAGGAATACCCAATACGTTTTTGTACTTGCTGATCTTTTTGTATATATCAAAAGAATCAATCTCTTCGAATACATCAGCGAGAGAGTATTTATCGCATCTGAACTTGATAAATGGCAGATCAAATCTGTTACCGTTGTAATGCACAAGGAGTTTGAAATTGTGCTCAAGAATAAATGAACCCGCAGACTTTAATACATCTTCCTCATCCCCCTGGTCAGCAAAAAACTGTACTGTATGCCATAACTCATTTTCATAAAAAGCAAGACCGATAAGGTATATCTCAGAAGTCTTTGCGGAAAGACCTGTGGTCTCAATATCAATAAAAAGTATGTCTTCTTTCCTCTCGGCTATTTTTTCCAAAGGATAAAGTTCAAGACTCTCCTTGTCAGGAGTAATATCTTCAGTAATTATCTTCATTGCAATGTCCCCAATCATTGATAATAGCTTCTATTATATGCTATCACAAGCCTGCAACAAATTCTATTCCAAAAAATGTTTGTTTAATAATTAACGATATAGTGAGAAGCCCGTTATTACCACGCCGTAACTGTTGACTTAATAACAGAGATAAAGAAACTCATTAACGGTAAAAAGAATAAAATTATTAGAAAATAACAAACTTTCATGTAGAATTCGCATACAAAATGGGGTATATTTAACTTATAGTACATATTTTTCGGGGAATATTCTGATATTTATATGTGCTGGAAAAATAACTGGAACACGATTTATTGATAGTAGGCCTTTCGACAGTGATTACTTAAGATGGCCTATTTGATTGTGTTCTAAGAAGATTGATCAACAATCAGAATTGAAAAAAGAAAGGGTAGGAAATGGCGAGACTAACATTTGCAGGTGGAGTTCACCCGTACGAAGGAAAAGAACTCACAAAAGACAAACCTATCAAAGTGGTGCTTCCTCAGGGGGATTTGGTATATCCATTATCACAACACATAGGTGCACCCGCAAAGCCTATTGTGGCAGTGGGAGATCATGTGCTCACAGGGCAAAAAATAGCAGATGCAGGTGGCTTTGTATCTGCACCAATTTACGCAACCGTTTCGGGTACTGTTAAGGCGATCGAGCCTAGACGTTTGGCAAACGGCGGTATGTGTGAAAGTATTATTGTAGAAAATGATGGCAAATATGACGAGGTAGAATATACCAAGCCAAAACCAGTTGAAGAACTGACTCCAAAGGAGATCATTGATCTGGTAAGAGAGGCTGGTGTAGTAGGAATGGGCGGAGCAGGCTTCCCTACTGCAGTTAAGTTCTCTCCAAAGGAACCGGATAAAATAGAGTACGTAATTGCCAACTGCGCTGAGTGTGAGCCTTACCTTACATCTGACTACAGACGTATGGTAGAGGAACCTGAGCTCCTTATCAGCGGTCTTAAGATTGCGATCAGCATTTTCCCTAATGCAAGAGGAATCCTTGCATTAGAGGATAATAAACCTGATGTTATTGCAAAACTCAGAGAGATGACCAAGGATGAAGACAAGATCAGCGTCAAGGCTCTTAGGACCAAGTATCCTCAGGGTGCTGAGCGTATGCTCATATACGCATGTACAGGAAGACAGGTCAATTCATCCATGCTTCCTGCTGATGTAGGCTGCATAGTAGATAATGTTGATACATTGTGTGCTGTCAGCAGAGCAGTAACAGAAGGCGTGCCTCTTATGGAACGTATAGTGACCATAACAGGTGATGCCATAGTTGATCCTTGCAACTACAAGATCAGGATTGGAACCAACTATAGAGAACTTATTGATGATGCAGGCGGCTTTGTATCACAGCCAGCCAAGATCATATCAGGTGGCCCTATGATGGGATTTGCCATGTTTGACCTTGACGTGCCTACAACCAAGACTGCATCAGCGATCACTTGCCTGACCAAAGATGAAGTGGCTGAGATGGAACCATCTGCCTGCATCAGTTGTGGCAAATGTCTCGAAGCTTGTCCTGAAAGACTGAATCCTAAATTACTGGCTGATGCCGTAGAACATGGTGAAGATGACAGATTCTTAAGTTCCTACGGACTTGAATGCTGTGAATGTGGCTGTTGTAGCTATGTATGTCCGGCAAGAAGACAGCTGACACAGCTTATCAAAGGAATGAGAAAAATACAGCTAGCCAATAGGAAGAAAGCGTAAGGAGGAGCAACTAAATGAGTGAGATGATGAAAGTATCATCAAATCCGCATGTCAGGTCTAAAGTGACTACTTCAAATGTTATGATCTGGGTAGCTATTTCGCTTCTTCCTGCAGCTGGATTTGGAATTTATAATTTTGGCATTGATGCACTGATAATACTTGCTTTATCAGTACTTTCAACAGTATTATCAGAATTTATCTATGAGAAGCTGATGCACAAGAAGATCACTATTGGAGATTTCTCTGCAGTAGTAACAGGACTTCTTCTTGGAATGAACCTTCCAAGCACAGTACCGTGGTGGATCCCGATCCTTGGTGGCATGTTTGCAATCATAGTTGTAAAAATGTTATTTGGCGGACTGGGACAGAATTTCATGAACCCTGCACTTGGCGGAAGATGCTTTTTGGTAATATCTTTCCCGGCTATCATGACCAATTTTGTAACAGACACATTTACAGGAGCAACACCTCTTACAGCCCTTAAAAACGGCCAGGAAGTAGTTGTAATGGATATGATCATTGGACGTACCGGAGGAACAATCGGTGAGACATCTATGATAGCTCTGGTATTTGGCGCATGTATCCTGATAATGCTTGGAATTATCGATCTGCGTATCCCGGGTTCATACATCGTATCTCTCCTGATATTCACTGCTATATTTGGCGGACATGGACTTAACGGTGCATATCTGTCAGCTCAGCTGGCAGGCGGCGGACTTATGCTTGGTGCCTTCTTCATGGCAACTGACTATGTGACAAGTCCTATTACCAATGCCGGTAAATATGTGTATGGAATATTCCTTGGTGTACTTACAGCTATCCTGAGAATATATGGCGGTTCTGCTGAAGGCGTTTCATTTGCCATCGTGATCGGCAACCTCCTTGTTCCATTGATCGAGAGATTTACACAGCCAAGAGCATTTGGCATCCCTAAAACCAGAAGGGAGGCGAAGTGATCATGACAGATATTAAAACAATGATTAAAAATGCCTTTATACTTTTTGTTATTACATTAGTAGCGGGTGTTCTTCTCGGATTTGTTTATCAGGTGACCAAAGAGCCTATCGCTTATCAGAATCAGCTCGCAGAGACTAAAGCTAATCAGGAAGTATTTTCAGAGGCTCAGGGCTTTGAAGAGATCGAACTGGATGAATCAGCACTTGCAGCTGCAGGCGCTACAGGCAGTATTGAGATCGTTAGTGTCAAAAAGGCACTTGATGCTGCAGGAGGCACATTAGGATATGTTATCCAAGTATCATCCAGCGGTTATGGTGATGACATTGTATTTACAATGGGTATCACAAATGATGGCGTTTTAAATGGAATATCCATTATTTCAATCAACGAGACACCGGGACTTGGTATGAATGCTGAAAAGGTCCTTGTTCCACAGTTTTCATCCAAGACAATCTTTGGCAACTTCGAAGTTACCAAGAATACTGCAACAGCAGACAGCCAGATTGAAGCAATTTCCGGTGCTACAATTACATCCAAGGCTATTACCAATGGTGTAAATGTTGGTATTACATATTGGAGTAACGTTTTGAAAGGAGGCCAGAACTAATATGGATAATTCAGTAAAAAAAGGCGCTCTGGGATTAAAGGCAGGTACACCTGCAGAGCGTATCATGAATGGCCTCGTAGTTGAGAACCCTACACTGGTACTTATGATCGGTATGTGTCCAACCCTTGCAGTTACAACATCTGCAATCAATGGCCTTACCATGGGACTTGCAACAACCTTCGTTCTTGCACTTAGTAATGCAGTTATATCACTTCTTCGTAAAGTGATACCTGATACAGTTCGTATTCCTGCATTTATAGTAGTTATAGCTTCCTTCGTTACACTGGTACAGCTGATCATGCAGGCTTATCTGCCAGCCATGTATACAGCACTTGGCGTTTACATTCCGCTTATTGTTGTTAACTGTATCATCTTTGGTAGAGCAGAGGCATATGCTTCCAAAAATGGTATTTTCCCAGCTTTCTTTGATGGTATAGGCATGGGACTTGGTTTTACAATCTCTATTACCTGCATCGGTCTTTTAAGAGAGTTTATCGGTGGCGGTACAGCTTTTGACGTACAGATCCTTGGCGAAGGCACTGTAGTACCTGGAGCAGTTGGCGCATTCCTCTCACTTTATCAGCCAGTCAGGATCTTTATCCTGCAGGCAGGCGCATTCTTTGTTCTTGCAGTACTTATTGCTATCATGAACAAGGTCAAGGCTGATATGGAAGCCAAGGGAAAAGATACTTCTCACTTCAAAGCAGGCGGATGCTGTCAGGCACCTAATGCAAAAAAGACTTTTGAAAAAATAGATAAGAAAGAAGCTGAAAAAGCTGCTGAAAGTAAAGAAAGTGAGGTAGAAGAATGAATACTATAATGCAACTTCTTGGCATCATGATCACTGCTTCGCTTGTAAATAACGTAGTACTGAGCCAGTTCCTGGGACTTTGTCCTTTCCTTGGTGTATCCAAGAAAACAGACACTGCACTTGGAATGGGACTTGCAGCAACCTTCGTTATAACACTTGCTTCAGCAGTATGTGGACTTATTTATAAATTCATACTTACACCACTGGATCTTACATTCCTGCAGACCATTGTTTTCATCATGGTCATTGCGATGCTGGTACAGTTTGTAGAGATGGTACTTAAGAAATATGTGGTATCTCTTTATAAATCACTGGGTGTGTACCTTCCGCTGATCACAACTAACTGTGCAGTTCTTGGTGTTGCACTCCTCAACGTACAGGATGAGTACAGCATTCTGCAGAGCATCATCAACGGATTTGGAACAGCGATTGGATTTACTATTGCAATTGTTATCCTTGCAGGCATCAGAGAAAAGATCTATTACAATGACATTCCTGAACCTTTCAAAGGAATGCCTATCGTACTTATTACAGCAGGACTTATGGCAATAGCATTTACAGGTTTTGCCGGATTAAGATAAATAAAATAGATCATTGGTAGGAAGAGATTGTTGCAGACGGTAGCCACAGTCTGCAGAATGGAGCAAATATGATTATTGGTGTAATAATTGCAACTGCAGTTGTTGCTGGCTCCGGTATCATAATAGGATTGATCCTGGGCTTTGCAGATATGAAACTGCATGTTGATGTAGATGAAAAAGAAGCAGCTATCCTGGCAGCATTGCCTGGAAATAACTGCGGTGGATGCGGATTCCCTGGTTGTTCAGGCTGCGCAGCAGCTATAGCCAAGGGTGAGGCAGAAGTAAACCAGTGTCCTGTTGGCGGACCATCTGTTGCAGCTGAAATATCCAAGATAATGGGTGTTGAAGGCGGCGAGGCAACTCGAATGGTAGCAAACGTACACTGTCAGGGTGATTGTGACAAGGCTACAAACACATACGAATATGTTGGTGCTATGGACTGCCGTGTTATAGCACAGGTTCCGGGCGGTGGTCCAAAGACCTGTACATACGGATGTCTTGGCGGCGGAAGCTGCGTATCAGTATGTCAGTTTGATGCTATCCATATAGTTAATGGAATAGCAGTAGTAGACAAAGAGAACTGTAAAGCTTGTAAGAAGTGTATCGATATCTGTCCTAGACACCTTATTGATCTGGTACCTTACGACGCTGCAGTTGCTGTTGAATGTAAATCACAGGATAAAGGACAGCTCGTTAACAAATATTGTAAGACTGGCTGTATTGCCTGCCATATATGTGAAAAACAGTGTCCTGTAGGTGCTATCACCGTTGAGAACAATGTTGCTCACATAGATCAGGAAAAGTGCACACACTGTGGTCTCTGTGCAGAGAAGTGTCCTAAGAAAGCAATTGCTTTTTTAAGTGATGATTCAGAAGCTCAGGAACTGGCATAATAAAAAATTTAAACCTTCCCGATTCTCTTTTGAAAGTTAGATTCGGGAAGGTTTTTTATACTTTTATTTTATCAATTGTTTTTCTCAGTTTGATCCTGGTGTAGATATCTGCATACTGTGACGGAGACAGGTCTTCAATGTAATTCAGAGTATATTTTTTCCCTACACCTTTTTTCATAAGGATATCAGCAGCCTTGTTGTAGGCGATTGCAGCTTCATTTTCCGTGTTATACTTACCTATCACGTAGTTGCTTTTTACATGGATGATAGCCTTGTACTTGATGAAGCCCTTCTCAGTTATCTGCTGGACACCATTATACCTGTTTAAGATGATGATATTATCGTATCTGTAATCGTGGGGATCCCCATTTGCAAAATCATAATCCCTGCCCCTTACAGCATAGCTCTTGATGCCATACCTTGAAGGAATGCTGATCTGGCTGCCATAGTCTGCTACAAACAGATGCGAACCCCTCTGCATGATCTTGTGCATGGAATAATAGAACAGGTCATCAATATCAAATTTCAGTATCATAGTAGGGGATAGATAATAGTAGAAAAACTTTTTTTCAAGATAAATGGGCGTAGGAATATACATGCGATTATCTCTGAAATTCACTAAAATAACGCATTTTTCAAAGGGAAGAGTGGTTCCTTTTCGGTATCTTGATAATGTCCAGGAAGGGTCACGAACTATTTTGCTGGCCTGCTCATAGGCCTTGTGAGCCTTTTTAGGAGTGCTAAAGGAGCCAAGAGCTATATGCTTTTTCAGGAATACTATAGACGCTCTGTAGGACAGGGTGCCGTCTTTTAAAGTTGTCTCGTAGACACCTATATATTTATTTGCCATCCGGTTCCTCTTTTCAGATTTAGAAAAAAAGTTCCTTTATAAAAAATTCTATGTTATACTCTAAAAAATAAGTTTAAGGCTTCTGCCTAAGGGTATATACTAATATTATCACAAAAACAGAATATTATAAACTAAAAACCGATGGTGTTTTGCGGCCATTACGCTTTGGCACTGTGAATTGGAGTAGTGTTAAAGCCAAAGTCGATTTTACATAAAACAGTAGTATAGGAGGAGTTAAAGAAATGGAAGTATTGTATTCAAGCACAAGAGGAGCAGAGGGCAAGTTCAAAGCATCAGAAGCTATTTTAAGAGGCCTTGCACCAGATGGAGGTTTATTTGTACCTGACCACATTCCTCATCTAGATAGATCACTCAAAGAGATCTCAGAACTGAATTATCAGCAGACAGCATATGAAGTTATGAAGCTTCTTTTGACTGACTATACTAAAGAAGAACTTGAGTATTGCATTAACAGCGCTTATGACAGCAAATTTGACACTCAGGATATCGCACCACTGGCTGAAGCTGACAAAGCTTTCTACCTTGAGTTGTATCATGGTGCAACAATTGCATTTAAGGATATGGCACTGTCTATTTTACCTTATCTGATGACTACAGCTGCTAAAAAGAATAACGCTAAAAATGAGATCGTTATCCTTACAGCTACCAGCGGTGATACAGGAAAAGCAGCTCTCGCAGGCTTTGCAGAGGTTCCTGGCACCAAGATCATTGTCTTTTACCCAAAACATGGCGTAAGCCCTATCCAGGAAAAGCAGATGGTCACACAGAAGGGTGACAACACATGTGTTATCGGTATTGAAGGCAACTTTGATGATGCTCAGACTGGAGTTAAGAAGCTCTTTACAGATCCTGCACTTGCAAAAGAAATGGATGAAGCAGGCTACCAGTTCTCATCAGCTAACTCCATCAACATCGGTAGACTTGTTCCTCAGATCGTTTACTACGTTTACTCATATACAAGACTCCTTGGAGAAGGCAGAATTGCTGATGGAGACCCAATCAATGTTGTAGTACCTACAGGTAACTTCGGTAACATACTTGCAGCTTACTATGCAAAACAGATGGGAGTACCGATCGCTAAGCTTATCTGCGCATCCAACTCCAACAAGGTATTGTTCGACTTCTTCCAGAGCGGAACCTATGACAGAAACAGAGAATTTGTCCTTACAAGCTCACCTTCTATGGATATTCTCATTTCTTCCAACCTTGAGAGACTTATTTATCACATTGCAGGTGATAACAGCAAGGTTGACGCAGAATACATGAAACAGCTGTCACAGAACGGTAAGTATGAGATCACTGATGATATGAGAAATAAGCTTGCTGACTTCTATGGCAATTTTGCATCAGAGGAAGAGACAGCAGCTACCATCAAGAACCTCTTTGAAAAAACAGGTTACATCATCGATACACATACAGCTGTTGCCAGTGCTGTTTACAACAAATATCTTCAGGAAACAGGTGATGACACTGTTACAGTTATTGCTTCTACAGCAAGCCCATACAAGTTTACTAGAAGCGTTATGAAGGCAATCGGACATGATGATGCTTCCAAAGACGACTTCCAGCTTGCAGATGAGCTCTCAGAGATCACTAAGACAGCAATCCCTGAAGCTGTAACATCTATCAGAGATGCCCAGATCCGTCATGACATCGTAGTTGATAAGACAGAGATGGAAAATGCTGTAAGGACATTTCTTAAGATCTGATGGAAAGCAGAAATTCATTTTTTGATATATAATTATATTATGGAATCTATATTCCAGAATATTTAGTTATGCAAGAAGGTATTACAAATGACAAACAATATTTTTGATCTGGCTATTTTCCTTGGTGGCGCATACATGATTTATTGCGCCATCAACATGAAGACCAATGATGTATTAAAGGCGGGAGTGATAATACCAGCTACAATGCATCCGGGATCTATCAAAGATAAAGAGGGACTCAAGGCATACACATATCCAAGACTGCTTGGACAAGGTATAGCAATGGTCATAATGGCTGCAATCGGCATCTTTTGTGATCTTTACGGCCTGACTCTGGTACATCTCGGATTATACCTGGTAGTGCTTGTTGGTTACATTTTTACTAATCGTAAATTTGAACAGGGAAAGGCAAAATATTACTAATTATTGTGGATAACCAGCCTTTTACCCGAAACTTTGTGGACAAGGAGCAGGAGGATACATGGCAGAAGAGATCAACGTTTATTCAGATATTACACCAGAGATTGAAGAACTTGCCCAGATGATTTCAAAGACGGATTATATCGATCCGGAACTTTTTACCAGATTTGATGTTAAAAGAGGTCTCCGTGACCTTAACGGAAAAGGCGTACTTACTGGACTTACCCGTATTTCAGAGATACTTGCCACCAAGGAAGTTGATGGTGAAACTGTTCCGGCAGATGGTCGTCTGTATTATAGAGGCTATAATGTTGAGGATATTATAAAAGGGCTTGCAGAAGAGGATAGATTTGGCTTTGAAGAAGTCACATACCTTCTTTTGTTTGGGGCGCTTCCAACTAAAAAGCAGCTCAAGGCTTTTACCAAGCAGCTGTTTTTCTACAGAAGTCTTCCAACCAGTTTTGTAAGAGACATCATCATGAAGGCTCCAAGCCGTGACATGATGAACACTCTTGCACGAAGTGTTCTGACATTATATTCCTATGATGACAGGGCAGATGATGTATCGCTACCAAACGTACTTCGTCAGAGCATGCAGCTTATCAGCCTGTTTCCATTGTTATCTATATACGGATACCAGGCTTATAATCACTATCACGAGGGCAATTCCCTTGTTATACATCCTCCAAAGAGGAATCTTTCAACAGCAGAGCATATTTTGTATCTGCTTCGTCCTGACAGTCAGTATACAGATCTTGAGGCCAAGCTCTTGGACATCTGTCTGATACTGCATATGGAACATGGCGGTGGTAACAACTCATCTTTTACCACTCATGTTGTATCCTCAAGTATGACAGATACCTATTCTGTTATTGCAGCAGCCATCGGTTCCCTCAAGGGACCTCGTCACGGCGGTGCCAATATCAAGGTTGTGCACATGTTTGACGATATCGAGGCCAATGTCAAAGACTGGACCAGTGATGAAGAAGTTGGAAATTATCTTAAAAAGCTTCTTAACAAGGAAGCCTTTGATAATGCAGGACTAATCTATGGTGTAGGTCATGCTATTTATTCCAAGTCTGATCCTAGAGCCAAGGCTCTTAGAGGTTTTGTAGAAAAACTGGCCAAGGCCAAAGGCTATGATAAGGAACTTGCTTTATATGAAAAAGTCGAAGAGCTGGCACCACAGATCATTGCTCATGAACGCAAGATGTACAAGGGCGTTAGCGTAAACGTGGACTTTTATTCAGGCTTTGTTTACAGGATGCTTGGACTTCCGGAAGAACTCTATACCCCTATTTTTGCCATGGCAAGGATAGTAGGATGGAGCGCTCACCGCATGGAAGAGCTGGCAGGTAACAGCAAGATCATCCGTCCGGCTTACAAGGCAGTTGGACCTCAGAAACCGTACGTAGACATTAAACATCGCAAATAATTTTTTTGACCCCAGGGGACGGGGACAAGGGGTCATTTTCTGAATATCAGAAAGTGACACATTGCCACCATTCTCCTGGGGTAATTTTCAATTTGGCATTTTTGAATATTAGTTATACAATAGTCATGTTAAAAAAACATTTTATGAAAAAATTGAAGAGGTTTAACGAATGGAAAACAAAGAAATCTTAAAGTACATTGATCACACTCAGCTCAAGGCATTTGCTACTTGGGATGACATTACTGCACTTTGCGATGAAGCAGTAAAGGCTGGATGCGCTACAGTATGCATACCTCCAACATACATCGACAGAGTTCACCAGAAATATGGCAGTGATCTCAAGATCTGTACAGTAATAGGTTTCCCTCTTGGATACAGCTGCACAGCTGCCAAGGTAGTTGAAGCTAGAGAAGCTATTAAAGACGGCGCTTCAGAAATCGATACAGTTGTTAACATCGGTGATGTTAAGACAGGTCGTTTTGATGAAGTAAAGAGCGAGCTTGAAGAAATCCGTAAAGCATGTGGCGGACATACATTAAAGGTTATCATTGAGACATGCTATCTTACAGAAGAAGAAAAGATCAGACTCTGCAAGATCGTAACAGAGACAGGAGCTGATTTTATCAAGACATCAACAGGTTTTGGAACAGCCGGAGCTACTCTTGAAGATATCGAACTCTTCAAGAAGAACATCGGTCCTGATGTTAAGATCAAGGCAGCAGGTGGTATCAGCACTATCGAAGAAGCTAAAGGCTTTATCGAAGCAGGATGCCAGAGAATCGGTTCATCCAAAGTTGCACCACAGATCATGAAAGAAATGTAATAATAAAAGCCCGGACAGTGATTTGTCCGGGCTTTGTTATGCTATGATTTATGGCCAGTTAACATATTTGCCGTTTAAGTATAATCCTGCGATCCCCTGTGCCTGAAGAACAGCCTTGTCAGAAGCTGAGATATTGATAGTTCCTGCTGTAGGAGTCTTAACAGTGATATAGTTAGCGCCATTAGTTACAACATTTCCAAGTGTGAGCTGCATCAGCTTGCCAGAATCATTTTTTACTGAAAAAGAAGCCATTGCAGTGCCGGCTGCTGTATAAAACATGCCGATCTTATTTTCTGTTGTAAGTGAAAGAGTTCCGTTTGTACCATCTGCATAAGGAACAGCAATTGTTGTTGGAGCTGTAGCATCTACTGCTGCAATAGGGCTATATACCTTCATTACGTTTACTTCAAGGTCTACGTAAGTTCCTCCCCATCCATCCAGATAGATATATACATGGAAAGTGTTGGCCTGTTCATCTTTGCCAACATATACAGTCAGTTCTCCGCCATTCTGCGTACTTGGAACTGTGACATAGGTGCTGCTGCTTGTGCTGCCTACGATGTAGTAGCTTACATAGTTAACAGCTTCAAGACCAATTGTGTGGTTTTCACCCTGCTTGATAGTTACAACATTCTCTGTGATGTAGAGTGGGCTCTCAGCGTGTACTGTCAGCGGTGCAATAGTTGTGAGTATAAATAGAGATGCCATCAACCCTGCCAAAATCTTAAAAAACTTATTCATTACAAAATTCTCCTTTCGACTGCTCTTTACAGTTTATACGACAATACTTTCAGAATAGAACAATTGCCTTAAAATAAATTAAATCTCGTACAATAATCGTAATTTTGTAATTGTATTCTATATCAAAGCGTTGATAAAAAGTACGTAAAATCAGTAATTTTATGCTCTTTTAATTCTATTTTTATTTTCAGAGTTTTTATGTTCGAAATTCATGGTTTTTTTTTATCTATGAGATTATAATGTTATTCGTATCTAACAGGAGGTAAGGACAATATGGAAAATGTTGTTATAAAGGAAAGACTTGCCGGACTCCGTGAAAGCATGAAAAATAGCGGCATAGATTATTATATGATGCCAACATCTGATTTTCATAACTCAGAATATGCTGCGGACTTTTTTAAGGTAAGAGAATATTTTTGTGGATTTACAGGCTCAAACGGAACTCTTGTAGTTTCTCAGGACTGGGCTGGAATATGGACAGATGGAAGATATTTTATCCAGTGTGCAAAAGAAATTGAGGGAACCGGTGTCACTATGTTCCGTATGGGTGATGCAGGTGTTCCAACAATAAAGGAATATCTTGTTGAAAATATGAAAGAGGGCCAGGTACTTGGTTTTGACGGCCGTGTTATCACATCACAGATCGGCCTTGCTATGGAAAAAGCTCTTTCAGACAAGAAAGTAACTATCAAATATGGTCAGGATCTTGCTGAAGGCGTATGGACTGATCGTCCAAAGCTTCCTTGCCATGATATGTATGTATTATCAGATGAGCTCTGTGGTAAGAGCTTCAAGGACAAGCTTGCTGATGTCAGAGCCAAGATGAAAGAGAACAAGTGTCAGGCACACCTTCTCTGCAAGCTTGATGACATCATGTGGCTCACCAACCTCCGTGGAAATGACGTTGAATGCAACCCTGTTGCACTTTCATACGCATACATGACAGAAGATGAATTCTATCTGTTTGTTCAGAAAGAAGAAGTAACAAAAGAAGTAGAAGATTACTGCAAAGCTAATGATATCCAGCTCAGGGACTACCACAGCGTTGTTGATTTCATCGCTGGTCTTAAGAACCCTGGACAGGTCATGATAGACAAGAAAAATGTTAACTATACAGTATTCCGCACACTTTCAGATGTTGCTACCATAGTTGATGTAAAAGATCCTACAACACTCATGAAAGCTATGAAAAATGATGTAGAGATCAAGAATATAAGAGAAGTATACTTAAGAGACAGTGCAGCTCTTGTTAAGTTCATGTACTGGGTAAAGACCAATGTTGGCAAGATCCCTATGAACGAATACAGCGTTGCAATGCACCTTGATAAGATGAGAAGTGAGCTTCCGGGATACATCGAGCTCTCATTCCCTACAATCAGTGCTTATAAGGCAAATGCAGCTATGATGCATTATGAAGCTACAGAAGATGACTATGCTGAGATCCATCCGGAAGGCATGCTCCTTGTAGATTCAGGCGGTACATATATGGGCGGAACTACTGATGTTACAAGAACTATGGTACTTGGACCTATCAGCGATGAGATCAAAAAGCACTATACATATGTATGTATGGGTATGCTCCGTCTTGCCAATGCAAGATTCCTTCACGGATGCTATGGCAGAAACCTTGATATCCTTGCAAGAGGCCCTATCTGGAATATGGATATGGATTACAAATGTGGTACAGGTCATGGTATCGGCTATATGCTCAATGTTCATGAAGGCCCTCACAACATCAGATGGGCATTCAGAGAAGGCATGGAGGACAACCAGCTTGAAAAGGGCATGATCGTATCAGATGAGCCTGGCGTATATATTGCAGACAGCCATGGTATCAGAATAGAGAATATCCTTGAAGTAGTTGAAGGTGTAAATAACAGCGACGGTCAGTTCATGCATTTTGAGCAGCTGACTTATGCTCCTATCGATCTTGAAGCTATCGATACAAGCTACATGGAAAAATCTGATATCAAAGCTCTTAATGATTATCATGCAGCAGTATTTGAAAAGGTAGCTCCACTTATTGAAGAGCCTGAAATCGTTGAATGGCTTAAGGAACAGACAAGACCAGTTCAGTAAGCGTCAACTCAAATATTCTGAAAAATGATAAAAAAACTACGATTTGTATAAAAATGATATTAAAAAGCTTCTAAATGTCTGTAAAAATAGTTGCCAAAATCGGATTTATATATATAATAATAGTTAGTAAGAGACATATTTATATGTCGCCTGGAATGTTCGACAATTCTTGCTTAATTTGAACCTACAGTTACTTTAAACGGGAATCCTACATTGCTTTTGTAATTGTCACGCCTTCGGCCCTGCGCATGCGCAGACCAGCTATGGGAGAGGAAGACAGGCACATGAGTTGCGGTAACCCACCTGGCGTTAGCTAGGAGTCAAATAGCAGGAACCGGCATTTTGGGTATAACTTCGAAAAAGTGCAGCCAACTGTTTAGTTGGCTGCTTTTTCGTTATATATACAATAATTGACAGTATATTGTAAATTAGAGTAGAGTATTATTGATTATTATTGAATTTACATTTTTTAGGGGGATGCATGTCGCTAAAGAAGCAACTTCTCAGACTGGCAAGAGAATTTACAGTCACTATGAACTCCAAATACATAAGTGCATTTGCGGGAAGCACAGCGTTTTTCTTTATCACGTCGATCATTCCCCTGCTGATAGTCATATCTTCACTTATTCCATATACTGGTTTTACCCAGATGCAGATGATCGACCTGGTAACACAAATAACGCCTTATTTCATAGATGATCTGGCCAGCCAGATGATAACAGAAGCTTTTGATCAGTCAGCCGGCATCCTGTCTTTTTCCATTATCATCATGATATGGTCCGGCGCAACTGCCATGATGGCTATTATAAGAGGACTGAACTTTATCGATAATGTAGTTGAAAACAGAAATTATTTTATACTCAGATTTATCGCGGCTATCTATACATTTGTGATGCTGATCGTAATTGTTGTCATGATGGCTCTTTTGGTTTTCTGGGAGGGTATAAAAAGATTTATTTTTGATGCGGTTCCGGCCCTTGTGCCTTATAGCCCGTATTTCCACAACTTAAGATACCCGATAGTAGTCGCAGTGGCATTTCTATTGTTTGCCATTGTATACACATATGTGCCTACTACCAAGACCAAATTTATATACCAGCTTCCGGGTGCTATTTTTGCAGCCCTTTCCTGGAGTATATTCTCATTGTTTTTCTCCATCTATGTCCATGGACTCAATGAGCACAGCTTTTACGGAAGTATGACAGCACCTATCATAGCGATGGTCTGGATGTATTTTTGTATTTATATATTTTTCATTGGCGCGTTTATAAACCGGTTTTTTCATCCTGCTGTAAAAGTTTTTTATCATGAACAGCATATCCGCAGAGTACAGAGGGGTATCAGGAAAAAGACTTCAAAGACTAAAAGTGATAGGTAGGAATAACAGTGGCAAGGACCAAAAAAGTAAAAAAGAAAATTGATATAGACATGGAGAATATCCCTCTTTTAAGAGAAATGCCTGAGGAACTCCAGCATTATATGAGCGGACGTGTTGAGATCGTCACCCTGAATAAAAATGAATACGTATTTCGTGAAGGCGAGGATGCAGAGTACATATGTATTATCGTTGACGGACAGGTCAAGCTGAGCCGTTTTGATGCAGAGGGACGTGAAAATATCATCATGATCCTCTATTCACACGATACTATCTGGGAAAGTATGTTTTTGGAGAACAGTACCTTCCCTTATTCTGCTGTCTGCCTTACGGATGTAACGGTTTGCAAGCTCTATAACGATGATTTTGAAAAGGTTTTAAAAGACCCTAACGCAGCCATGAGGATAGTCCTGCTCCTTAGTAGAAAACTTCATGATGCCAACGTTAGAAATATGCTCTTGTCTACCCGTGATCCCAAGGCAAGACTTGCCGGATTTTTGCTATATCGTCGTGACAGAAGTTCAGACAACATCATAGAGCTCAGACTTGAAGATATTGCAGCCAGCATAGGCCTTAGACTTGAGACTGTTTCCCGTAAGCTTGGAGAGCTGCAGGATGACATGGTAGTCGAGCGAGCAGGCCGTGGCAAGCTCAAAATTGTGGACTATGACGGCCTTCGTCAAATATACGAAAACAATAACTGACCCTGCTATAAGGCACTATTCGAAATACTTTCCGAGAATAGTGTCATTTTTATTGCAACGAAATATCAAAAACTAATTGATTAAAAATTAACAATACAGAAAAATAAACTGTTCTCAATGATAACAGTTATCAATATTAAATTGATAAAAACTTAAAAGTTTGATTTCAATCAAAGAACTCTCACCTATATATATGGTAAATTTTTCACTGTCAAAAAAATAACAATGAATGTTATGAATAGAGAAAGAGGAGACATATTTATTATGAGAGACGAATGGAGAGGATTTAAAGGTTCTCACTGGCTTGATGAAGTAAACGTACGTGACTTCATCCAGAACAACTATACACAGTATGATGGCGACGAGTCATTCCTTGCTGATGCTACAGAAGCTACAGATAAGCTTTGGGGCAAGCTTCAGGAACTCCAGAAGGCTGAGCGTGAGCACGACGGCGTTCTTGAGTGCGAGACAGAAGTTGTTTCAGATATCGACGCTTATGGCCCAGGCTATATCGACGAGTCTATGAAGGATCTTGAGAAGATCGTTGGTCTTCAGACAGACAAGCCTCTTAAGAGAGCATTCATGCCATACGGTGGTATCAAGATGGCAGAACAGGCTGCTTCAACATACGGTTATGAAGTAAATCCTAAGTTCCACAAGATCTTTACAGATTATCATAAAACACACAACCAGGCTGTATTTGATGCTTATACACCTGAGATGCTTATGGCACGTCACACACATATCGTAACAGGTCTTCCTGATACATACGGACGTGGACGTATCGTTGGCGACTACAGAAGAGTTGCTCTTTACGGTATCGACTTCCTTATCGGAGAAAAGAAGAAAGACTTCGCTAACTGCGGTAACGGAACAATGACAGATAAAGTTATCCGTCAGAGAGAAGAGATCTCTGAGCAGATCAAGGCTCTTAACAAGATGAAGAAGATGGCAGAATCTTACGGTTATGATATTTCAGGTCCTGCTAAGAACGCTAAGGAAGCTGTTCAGTGGCTGTACTTTGGTTACCTTTCAGCTATCAAGTCTCAGAATGGTGCTGCTATGTCAGTTGGACGTATCTCAACATTCCTTGATATCTATATCGAAAGAGACCTTAAGGAAGGCACATTAACAGAGTCAGAGGCTCAGGAACTTATCGACCACATGACAATGAAGTTCCGTATGGTTAAGTTCGCACGTATTCCTTCATACAACCAGCTCTTCTCTGGTGACCCAGTTTGGGCTACACTTGAAGTAGGTGGATTCGGTATGGACGGACGTCACATGGTAACAAAGAACGACTATCGTTTCTTACACACACTTGAGAACATGGGACCTTCACCAGAACCAAACCTTACAGTACTTTACACATCAAAGCTTCCTGCAACATTTAAGAAGTACGCTTCAAAGATCTCTGTTACAACATCTTCAATCCAGTATGAGAACGATGATGTTATGAGACCTATCTGGGGCGATGACTACAGCATCTGCTGCTGCGTATCAGCTACACAGACTGGTAAGGAAATGCAGTTCTTCGGTGCTCGTGCTAACCTTGCTAAAGCTCTTCTTTACGCTATCAATGGTGGTAAGGATGAGAAGCACATGGATAAGGCTGGTAAGCCAATGCAGTGCGGTCCTGAATATGCACCAATCACATCAGAGTACCTTGACTATGATGAAGTTATGCACAAGTATGATCTGATGCTTGAGTGGCTCGCTGGATTATATGTAAATATCCTGAACCTGATTCAGTATATGCATGATAAATATTACTACGAAGCAGCTGAGATGGCTCTTATCGATACAGATGTAAGACGTACATTCGCTACAGGTATCGCTGGATTCTCACACGTAGTAGATTCTCTTAGCGCTATTAAGTATGCTAAGGTTAAGGTAATTCGTGACGAGAACGGAATCGCTACAGATTTCGAGACAACAGGCGAGTTCCCTAAGTATGGTAACGATGATGAGAGAGCTGATGAGATCGCTGTATGGCTTCTTAAGACATTCATGAACAAGATTAAGCACTATGAGACATATCGTGAATCAGAGCCTACAACATCTATCCTTACAATCACATCTAACGTTGTATATGGTAAGGCTACAGGTGCTCTTCCAGACGGAAGAAAGGCATTCACACCATTCGCTCCAGGTGCTTCACCATCATACGGTGCTGAGCAGAACGGACTTTTAGCTTCTCTTAACTCAGTAGCTAAGCTTCCATACGAGTATGCTCTTGATGGTATTTCTAATACACAGACAATGAACCCAGATGCTCTTGGTCACACAGATGAAGAGAGATCTAACCAGCTTGTAAATGTACTTGATGGATACTTTGACAGAGGTGCTCACCACCTTAACGTTAACGTATTTGGTACAGAGAAGCTGATCGATGCTATGGAGCATCCAGAAAAGCCTGAGTACGCTAACTTCACAATCCGTGTATCAGGTTATGCTGTTAAGTTCATTTCTCTTACTAAGGAGCAGCAGCTCGACGTTATCGCTCGTACATGCCACAAGGCACTGTAATTTAGTGAGAATATATTGATCTATTTGTTATAATCAGTATTGATGTAACATTGTTTAGGGGCCGGAGCAAGTGAGCTTGCTCCGGTTCTTTTATCAAAGGTAGGAGTTTATAATATATGGTAGGCAGAATTCATTCATTAGAATCTTTCGGAAGCGTTGATGGACCAGGCATAAGATATATCATCTTTTTACAGGGTTGTGATATGAGATGCAGATATTGTCACAATGCGGATACATGGAAACATGAAGATGAACATAATCAGCTTTTAGAGGCAGATGAATTGCTGGATAAGGCAGAAAGATATAGAAGCTACTGGAGAGAAGAAGGCGGAATTACTGTGAGCGGAGGAGAAGCTCTCCTACAGATAGATTTCATATTAGACCTGTTCAAGAAGGCAAAAGAGAGAGGAATCAATACAACTCTCGACACTTCGGCTCAGCCATTTACAAGACAGGAGCCATTTTTCTCTAAATTTGAGGAACTTATGAAGTATACAGATCTTCTTCTTTTGGATATTAAGCATATAGATCCGGAAGAACACAAGAAGTTGACAGGCCATTCTAATGAGAATATTCTTGATTGTGCAAGATATCTTTCAGATATAAACAAGCCTATATGGATCAGACACGTATTGGTTCCAGGTATTACAGAAAATGATGAATATCTGAGAAAGACACGCGCTTTTATTGAAACACTTTCTAATGTACAGAAGATTGAAGTATTGCCTTACCATTCACTTGGTCAATATAAATGGGAAGAACTTGGAATCCCATACACATTAAAGGATGTAGAAGCTCCTTCTGCAGAAAGTAAAGAACATGCAGAAAAGATTCTTCGCGGTGAGATTTAAGGGGAAGAGGTAGTTATGAGAGCAGTAGATTTACATACTCATTCAACAGCATCAGATGGAAGTTTTTCTCCAACAGAACTTATCGATTATGCCCATGAAAAAGGGCTTGCTTCTATTGCTGTAACTGATCATGATACAGTTGCAGGTCTTGATGAAGCAATGGCCGCAGGTGCCAAATATGATGATCTAGAAGTTATACCAGGTATTGAGTTTTCAACAGTTAATGAAGGTAAGGATGTCCACGTAGTGGGTCTCTACCTTGATTACAAGTCTGAAGCTTTTGTAAAAAGGCTTGATGAATTTAGAAATTCCCGTACTGAGAGAAATAAGAAGATGTGCCAGAAATTAACAGAGGCAGGTCTTCCAACAGATTTTGATGAACTTACAGCCAAGTATAGTGGATCTGTTCTTACAAGAGCTCATTATGCAGCATATATGCTGGAAAAAGGCTACATTAAGAGCAGGCAGGAGGCTTTTGACAGATATATAGGTGATAATTGTCCTTGTTTTGTTCCTAGAGAAAATGTCACTCCTGAACTTGCTGTAGAGATAATACTTGAAGCTGGCGGAGTACCGGTTTTAGCACACCCTGTTCTGTATCACATGAGTGATGCCAAGCTTGATGGCCTTGTAGCTCGTATGAAAGAAGCAGGACTTATGGGTATTGAAGCTATTTACTGTACTTATTCCATGTCAGAAGAACAGAGTATCAGAAAGCTTGCAAAGAAGTATGATCTGCTAATAAGTGGTGGATCTGATTTCCATGGCACTAATAAAAAAGACCTTGATCTGGCAGTTGGATATGGTCATTTATTCGTTCCTGAAGAAGTAAGAGACAACATTTATAAAGCTCATATAGATATGAATAATAGATGAAAAAGAGGTAACAATTCCAATATTTGATCTTGGTGTCAAATAGCGGTATTGTTACCTTTTTATTTTGTATTATTGTTGATCTTAATAGAAATCAATGTGATTTAAGAGACAAATCTCTCTAGATACTCTGCAAGACCATCATGGTCATTGTCTAGTTTGGTAACTATATCAGCAGAAGATTTTACAATATCCGTTGCATTGGCCATGGCAATTCCAGTGCCAGCAGCCTCGATCATAGAGATATCATTTTGCTCATCTCCGGCAGATATTGAATCTTTGACATCTATTCCTAAGATATCACATAACTTTCCAATTGCAGTACCTTTTCCGGCTTCTATAGGGATTATTTCAAGATATGTAGGGTGGGAGTATATTGTATTTACTCTGTCACCAAACTGCGCCATGATCTCAAGTCTAAATGCTTCCAATGCTTCAAGATCATGAAGCTCTATGGCAAGTATCTTACATGGCTCCTCTGGCAGTTCTTTTACAAAATCATCTGTGATCACAATAGGAGTATGGATGACTCTGTTGTAGAACTGCATCGCTTCTCCGTTATCAGCAGTTATGATTGCGTCATCTCTATATGTCTGGCAGTGTATGCCATACTTTTTGGCAATAGCAAATATCTCCGGCACCAGATCCAGGGAAAGCCCTGTTCGATATATGTCTACAGCCTTATCACAATCATATATCTCAGCACCATTAAAAGCCACTAGAAACATCCTATTATAATCAAGTCCCAGCTCATTTCTGACAGCCTTGGCACTATCAAGCCCTCTACCAGTGTTGATTGCAAAATAATTGCCGGCAGCAACAAAATTATCAAGAGCCTTTCGTGTTAAGGGAGTTATGATCTTTTGGCTATTCAAGAGCGTCCCATCAAGGTCTGCGAAAAAAATTTTTTTAGTGGACATACTGGTGTTTGTTCCTTTCATTATGGTTGCATGCAATGAGTCAATTTGATACGTCCCCACTGACTCACACTTGGTTTCAAAAAAGCCTGCCACATTACGTGACAGGCTTAATATTAAGCGATTTCTTTACCTGTAAGGAGCTTGTATGCTTCTTTATATTTATCGATAGTCTTGTCAATAACTTCCTGTGGGAGGTTATAGTCACTATCTGGATTAGCCTTGAGCCAATCACGTACAAACTGCTTGTCGAAAGAAGGCTGTGAGTGACCTGGCTCGTAACCTTCAACTGGCCAGAAACGGCTGCTGTCTGGAGTAAGCATCTCGTCTGCAAGAACTACATTGCCGTTCTCATCGATACCAAATTCAAACTTAGTATCAGCAATGATAATGCCGCGAGTGAGAGCGTAGTCAGCACATTTCTTATAAAGAGCGATTGTGTAATCACGAATCTTGGCTGCATAGTCAGCACCGTGGCCTGGGAAAGCCTTCTCAAGTACTTCAACGCTTCTTTCGAAATCGATGTTCTCATCATGATCACCAATCTCAGCCTTTGTACTAGGTGTATATATAGGTTCAGGAAGCTTGTCGCATTCCTTAAGTCCCTCTGGAAGTTTAATACCACATACTGTACCGTTTTCTTTGTAGCTGTTCCAACCACTACCTGTTATATAACCTCTAACGATACATTCTACAGGAACCATGTTCAGCTTCTTGCATAACATGCTGTTTCCTGTAAATTCTTCAGTCTGGAAAAACTCAGGCATATCTTTTGTATCAACACTTATCATGTGATTAGCAACGATATCCTTTGTATAATCAAACCAAAACTTTGACATCTGTGTAAGTACTGTGCCTTTTTTATTTACCTTATTTTTTAAGATAACGTCAAACGCTGAGATACGATCTGTGGCAACCATTATCAGGTTATCACCTGTATCGTAGATCTCACGTACTTTTCCTTCTTTTACTGGCTTAAACTCTTTCATAGCGACTCCTTCCTGAATAGCAGGTAAACATTTTGTTTACAGATTTATTTATTAAGAGATATTCTCTTATAAACTATTTGGCAGAAAAAACAATATTGATCATGTTCATTTGATGACAATAATAAAACTGCTGTCAAATCATTTGTTCATGAAGATGTTATGAAAACTGAAAACGCATATTGAAGATCAATCTTCATCATCAGAGATGTCTTCTTCTTCAACTTCAGCGTTATAAACTGTACGCTTTCTAGCCATTTCATCATTTTCAAGGTACTCATCATAGGTTGTACGCTTATCGATCAGGCTTCCGTCTGGAAGTATCTCCATGATACGATTAGCTGTTGTCTGAACAACCTGGTGATCTCGGCAGGCAAATAACTCAACGCCTGGGAATTTGATCATACCATCATTGAGAGCGGAGATAGACTCCATATCAAGATGGTTAGTTGGTTCATCGAAGATAAGGCAGTTAGCACCGCTTATCATCATCTTGGAAAGAAGGCATCTTACCTTCTCACCACCGGAAAGGACTTTTACTTTCTTGACACCGTCTTCGCCGGCAAATAACATACGTCCAAGGAAACCTCTTACGTAAGTTGAATCCTTGATCTCAGAATAACCTGTGAGCCATTCTGTAATAGTGTAGTCATTGTCAAACTCTTTTGTATTGTCCTTAGGGAAGTAAGCCTGTGAAGTAGTGATTCCCCATTTATAAGTTCCTTCATCAGGTTCAATCTCTCCGGTAAGGATCTGGAAGAGAGTAGTCTTTGCAAGCTCGTTACCGCCTACAAAAGCAATCTTGTCATCATGCTGGACAACAAAAGAAATATTATCAAGGACCTTCACACCGTTAACAGTCTTGGACAAGCCTTCAACTGTAAGGACTTCATTACCGATCTCACGGTTTGGTCTAAAGTCAATGTAAGGATACTTACGGCTTGATGGCTTAATAGTGTCAAGCTCGATCTTTTCAAGAGCACGCTTTCTTGAAGTAGCCTGCTTTGATTTAGAAGCGTTAGCGGAGAATCTTGCAATGAATTCTTTCAATTCCTTGATCTGTTCTTCCTTCTTCTTATTAGCTTCCTTCTTCTGACGGATCATAAGCTGACTGGACTCATACCAGAAATCATAGTTACCGGCATAGAGTTCAATCTTGCCATAGTCGATGTCTGCGATGTATGTACATACCTTATTAAGGAAGTATCTGTCATGAGATACTACAATAACAGTATTTTCAAAGTTGATAAGGAACTCTTCGAGCCAGCTGATAGCATCCAGATCCAGGTGGTTGGTAGGCTCATCCAGGAGCAGGATGTCAGGATTACCAAAAAGAGCTCTTGCAAGCAGGACCTTGACCTTCTGAGCACCATTAAGCTCGCTCATAAGGCTGTAGTGGAACTCTGTAGGAATTCCAAGACCGTTTAAAAGGTTCTCTGCATCTGACTCAGCTTCCCATCCATTCATTTCAGCAAATTCAGCTTCAAGCTCACTTGCGCGGATACCGTCCTCATCAGAGAAGTCTTCTTTTGCATATATAGCATCTTTTTCCTTCATAACTTCATACAGGCGGGCATTACCCATGATAACTGTATCAAGAACTGTATAAGTATCGTATTTGAAGTGATCCTGTTCAAGGAAAGAAAGACGCTGACCAGGTGTCATTACAATGTCACCATTAGTAGTTTCAATCTGACCTGATAAAATCTTAAGGAAAGTAGATTTACCAGCACCGTTAGCACCAATAATACCGTAGCAGTTGCCTTCAGTGAATTTAATATTAACATCTTCAAAAAGTGCCTTCTTACCGACACGCAGTGTTACATTATTTGCACTAATCATTATAAAAACCTTTCATATAATTAATAAGAAACTGTACAACCTTTCGTATTATATTAGAGAAAGCAAAGAAATTCAATCGTCTAATTAGATAAATTTTCGTAAAGAACCGATGAAAAACAAGTAAAAAGTAAGAACCATGTGAACTATGAGTGAAAAAATGTTAAAATGATTACTGGGGAAGCACTTATTATAAGTTCACGGGGGTGACTTGACATGAAACTAAATTACAGACGAACTATCCTTATCGGAATGGCATTTCTTTCTATATGCGTGTTCTGGCAATTCTACGACAACGAGATTCCAAAGATACTTACCTACACATTCGGACTTGGTGAGACCTGGACAGGTGTGATCATGGCACTGGACAACGTGCTGGCACTGTTCATGCTCCCGTTATTTGGTGTGTTATCAGACCATACTGACACCAGGATAGGCAAGCGTATGCCGTTCATCATCTTTGGTACTGCAGCTTCTGCAATACTTCTGTTACTACTTATTACTGTTGGTAATGTTCCGGGCAGGCTCGCTGTCTTTATCATCATATTATTACTGCTCCTGATCGCTATGGGTACCTACAGATCGCCTGCAGTATCCCTTATGCCTGATCTGACACCGGCACCTCTTCGTAGCAAGGCCAATGCGATCATTAACCTTATGGGTGCAGTCGGCGCAGTATATGCCCTGGTCATGATCAAGGTATTGCTTCACACAGCAGATGACCGGAGTCAGACGGATTATTTTCCATTGATGCTCAGCATTGTTATATTCATGGTAGTTGCAGTAGCTATACTGTTTTTTACCATTAATGAAAAAAAGATTGCTGCAAAAGTGGAAGAGGAGAATGAAAAGTTCAATATTCCTACTGATGTAAAAGAGCAAATAGAAGAAGAAATCAAGGCTGAGGTTGGAAATACTTCAATGACTAAGGATGTAAAAAGAAGTATGATATTCCTTCTCTTATCAGTATTTTTGTGGTTCACAGCCTATAATGCCGTAACAACAGCATTTTCAAGATATGTGGGAGAGGTCTGGCACCTTTATGACGGAGCCTACGCCAACTGCCTTATGGTTGCAACAGTGGCAGCTATTCTTAGCTATGTTCCAATCGGTTCTCTTGCCGGTAAGATAGGCAGGAAAAAGACCATACTCATCGGAATAGTGTTGATGTTTATCTGTTACCTTGTGGCAGCCCTTATGCCACAATACCAGAATTGGCTCTACGGACTCTTTGCAGTAATAGGCTTTGGATGGGCAGCCATCAACGTCAATTCCTACCCGATGGTAGTTGAGATGAGCAGTCATAGTGAGATAGGCAAGTTTACAGGCATGTATTATACATTTTCCATGGCAGCACAGGTATTTACACCAATAGCATCCGGATTCTTACTGGAACACATATCCTATAGAACACTGTTTCCATATGCTGTTGTATTTTCCTGCCTTGCATTTATAACCATGTCACAGGTCAGACATGGCGACAGCAAGCCTATTCCTAAAAAGAGCATTCTTGAGAGAATGGACGTTGACGATTAAGCATGGATAATTGTTGATTTTACATATATGTTTTGGAAAAAACAATAAAAAATTAATCCTGAAAATATTCACAGTTTTAAGCTGTGAATATTTTTTTGGAAAAATTTCTAAGAAAAAGATTCACAGATGATAATTTTTTGTTGCGAATAACGGAATTAGGTATTAAAATATTGGTTGTGTTAAAAATTTGACGCATCAATAGGTCAAATACACAGTTTTATCATAGGAAGTGATTAGTAACATGTTTTTCTTAAGGGTTTTGTTGGTTATATTGATTATTCTGATCCTGCTATATCTACTCATGATACAGCCAAGAATCTTCCATAAACCTTCCCGCAGAGAGCATGTAAGTGTCCTGTATGCACACAGAGGCTTATTTGACAACAATAGTGATGCCCCTGAGAATTCAATGGCTGCTTTTCGCAAGGCAGTACAAGCTGGATATGGCATAGAGCTTGATGTTCAGCTATCTAAGGATGGTATCCCTGTTATTTTTCACGATTTTACTCTAGCCAGAGTTGCCAGATATGAGAAAGGCCAAGAACCGGCAGATGCTGTCAGAAATGATGACGGAAGCCTTGGAGTAAAAGGTAAAGTTGAAGACTACACCTTTGAAGAACTTCAAAAATTTCATCTGATGGATTCTGAAGAAAAGATTCCTACATTCGAGTCCTTTTTACAGATGGTTGACGGCAAAGTTCCTCTTATAGTGGAGCTTAAGATCGAGATGACAGACTTGTCCCTGTGTCCTAAGGCAGATGCACTTCTTAGGGATTATAAAGGAGTTTATTGTATAGAATCCTTTAATCCACTTGGGGTTCGCTGGTATAAGAAAAATCACAGCGAAGTTATGAGAGGCCAGTTATCTGACTGGTTTTTCAGAGATGATCCTACTTTATATAGAGGACCTTTGTACTTTATGCTTACAAATTTGTGGTTCAATTTTCTGACAAGACCTGATTTTATAGCATACAACCACAAGTTTTATTACAATCCATCCAGAATGATATGCAGAGGCCTGTACAGAAATGTAGCTGCTGCATGGACTATCAAATCTGAAGAAGAGCTTGCAAAAGCTAAAAAACACTTTGATATCTACATCTTTGACAGTTTTGTTCCAAAGGATGGACCTAAAGTTTTAGATAATTAACCATAAATATGGATAATTATACATAGTCACAAATAAAGAAAGGATTTTACCGATTTAGAGGTCGGTAAAAGGAGAGAGGAAAAGAAAAATGGCGAATAAGTGGGTTTATATGTTCAGCGAAGGCGACATGACCATGCGTAACCTCCTTGGTGGTAAGGGCGCAAACCTTGCTGAAATGACAAGTATTGGACTTCCTGTTCCTCAGGGATTCACAATCACAACAGAGGCATGTACTCAGTACTATGAGGATGGCCGTAAGATTAACGATGAAATCATGGCTCAGGCTATGGAAGGCGTTAAGAAGATGGAAGAGATCAACGGCAAAAAGTTTGGTGATCTTACAAACCCTCTTCTTGTATCTGTTCGTTCAGGTGCTCGTGCTTCTATGCCAGGTATGATGGATACAATCCTTAACCTTGGTCTTAACGACGAAGTTGTTGCTGCAATGATCAAGGGAAATCCAGATCCAGCATTCGAGCGTTTCGTATATGATTCATATAGACGTTTTATCCAGATGTTCTCAGACGTTGTTATGGAAGTTGGTAAGAAGTATTTCGAACAGCTTATCGACAAGATGAAGGAAGCTAAGGGCGTTAAGTTTGACGTAGACCTTACAGCTGCAGACCTTAAGGAACTTGCAGAGCAGTTCAAGGCTGAATACAAGAAACAGCTTGGCGAAGACTTCCCTTCAGATCCAGTAGTACAGTTAAAGCTTGCTATTGAAGCTGTATTCCGTTCATGGGATAACCCACGTGCTAACGTATATCGTCGTGATAACGATATCCCTTATTCATGGGGAACAGCGGTTAACTTAATGCCGATGGTATTCTGTAACTTAAATAATGAGTCAGGTACAGG
>JAEEGF012347444.1_pt1 | contig 42515 bp, 41 predicted proteins | sample 9134171 | NCBI WGS metagenome assembly JAEEGF01 (sample SAMN16246542, study PRJNA631951) | gut metagenome | biome: gut microbiome; feature: rumen; material: AP-attached | host: Bos | place: Iran: Karaj | collected 2018-10 | reverse complement strand
ACGGCATGGAGCCTTTCATCAAAAAGTGCAAGGAATCCGTATGGAAATACAAGGGAATGTGGGAGGATTTCTCCGGACTTGTAGGCTTCTGGGCCGACATGGAACACCCTTATGTAACCTATGACGACGACTACATCGAGTCCGAGTGGTGGGCTTTAAAAGAGATCTGGAACAAAGGCCTTCTCTACAAGGGCTTCAAGATCGTTCCTTACTGCCCTCGCTGCGGAACACCGCTCTCAAGTGCCGAGGTTTCCCAGGGCTACAAGACCGTTAAAGAAAAATCCGCGATCGTGCGTTTCAAGGTTAAGGGCGAAGACGCGTGGTTCCTCGCATGGACCACAACTCCCTGGACACTTCCTTCAAACGTTGCGCTTTGCGTGAACCCGGACGATACTTACGTAAAAGTAAAGGCTATCGACGGCTACACTTATTACATGGCCGAAGCGCTTCTTGACAGCGTTCTCGGAAAACTTGCAAAAGAAGGCGAAAAAGCATACGACGTCCTTGAGACCTTTAAGGGCAAGGACCTCGAATACAAGGAATATGAACCTCTTTTCGACTGCGCTTATAAGTGCGCCGAAAAGCAGGGAAAGAAAGGCTTCTTTGTGACCTGCGACGATTACGTTACCATGTCCGACGGTACAGGTATCGTACATATCGCTCCCGCATTCGGTGAGGACGACGCAAACGTCGGCAGGAAATATGACCTTCCTTTCGTTCAGTTTGTAAACGGCAAGGGCGAGATGACCGAGGAGACGCCTTTCAAGGGCCTCTTTGTAAAAGCGGCCGATCCCGAGGTAATAAAGGACCTTTCCGCAAGGAAGCAGCTTTTTGACGCTCCGAAATTTGAGCATGAATATCCTCACTGCTGGCGCTGCGACACGCCTCTTATCTACTATGCGCGCGAGTCGTGGTACATCAAAGAGACCGCAGTGCGCGACAATCTCATCAAAAACAACAACACGGTAAACTGGATCCCCGAGTCCATCGGAAAAGGCCGCTTCGGTAACTGGCTCGAAAACATCCAGGACTGGGCGATCTCCCGTAACCGTTACTGGGGAACTCCTTTAAACATCTGGGAGTGCGAAAAGTGCCGTCACCAGGAGTGCATCGGAAGCCGCGAGGAACTTAAAAAACTCTCCGGAAACGACAATGCGCTCACTGTAGAGCTCCACAGGCCTTACATCGACGAGATCACCTGCAAGTGCCCCGAGTGCGGCGGCGTGATGCGTCGTGTTCCCGAGGTTCTCGACTGCTGGTTTGACTCGGGCGCAATGCCTTTTGCGCAGCATCACTATCCTTTTGAAAACAAAGACCTGTTTGAGCAGCAGTTCCCGGCCAAGTTCATTTCCGAGGCCGTTGACCAGACAAGAGGCTGGTTCCATTCACTTATGGCGGAGTCCACGCTCCTTTTTGATAAGGCACCTTATGAGAACGTCATCGTACTCGGACATGTTCAGGACGAGAACGGACAAAAGATGTCAAAGTCAAAGGGAAATGCAGTGGATCCTTTCGATGCGCTCAACGAATACGGCGCAGACGCGATCAGATGGTATTTCTACATCAACTCCGCTCCCTGGCTCCCCAACCGTTTCCACGGCAAGGCTGTTCTGGAAGGCCAGAGAAAGTTCATGGGCACACTGTGGAACACATACGCGTTCTTTGTGCTCTATGCGAACATCGACAACTTTGACGCGACCAAATACACGCTCGACTACGACAAGCTTTCCGTAATGGATAAATGGCTCCTTTCAAGGCTCAATTCCACCGTTAAGGAAGTGGATTCCGACCTTGAAAACTATCGCATCCCCGAGGCTGCAAGAGCTCTCGATTCCTTTGTCGACGAGATGAGTAACTGGTACGTCCGCCGCGGACGTGAGCGCTTCTGGGCAAAGGGCATGGAGCAGGACAAGATAAATGCTTACATGACTCTCTACACCGCGCTCGTTACTATCGCAAAGACAGCGGCTCCCATGATCCCGTTCATGGCTGAGAGCATCTACAGAAATCTTGTCTGCACGCTTGACAAGAACGCTCCGGAATCCGTGCATCTCTGCGATTTCCCGACCGTAAACGACGCATGGATCGACACAAAGCTTGAGTCCGACATGGATGAGGTGCTCAGAGTGGTTGTACTCGGCCGCGCATGCAGAAATGCAGCAAACATCAAGCAGCGTCAGCCCGTTGCAAGGATGTTCGTAAAGGCTGACAAGGAACTGCCCGAGTTCTTCACAGATATCCTTTCGGATGAGCTGAACGTAAAGAACGTGATATTTACCGACGATGTGAGAGATTTCACGTCCTATACCTTCAAGCCTCAGTTAAAGACACTCGGCCGCCGCTTCGGAAGCAGGCTGAACGACTTAAAGAACGTCCTTTCTTCCATCGACGGCAACAAGGCAATGGACGAGCTCAATGAAAAAGGCACTCTTACCGTAAATGTCGGAGGCGTTGACGAAGAGCTCGCAACGGAAGACCTTCTCATCGAATCCAAGCAGACAGAGGGCTTCCTTTCCGATTCCGACAGAGAGATCACAGTGGTAATCGACACCACGCTCACACCTGAGCTCATCGAAGAGGGCTATGTGCGCGAGATCATCTCCAAGGTGCAGACCATGAGAAAGGATTCCGGCTTTGAGGTAATGGACCACATCGCTCTTTACATTGCCGGAAACGAAAAGATCCAGAAGATCGCCTCGGCAAACGCCGACGAGATCAAGCGCATCGTCCTTGCGGACGAGATCGTTTGCGGCGAGACGGCCGGAAACGTAAAAGAGTGGAATCTCAACGGAGAGGATGTTTCCCTCGGCGTTTTGAGAAAATAAAGATCACGGAGAGAAAAGATGGAGATCAACAAGGAAGAACTGTTAAAATCTATATCCTACAACATGAAGATGCTTTTCCGTAAGGATGTGGAGGAAGCCACAAACCAGCAGATCTATCAGGCGTTGTCATACTCGCTTAAGGACTATATTGTTGACAGTTGGATGGATTTCCACAAAAAATGCGAAGAGCAGGATGCAAAAACGGTTTATTACCTTTCCATGGAATTCCTCATGGGAAGGGCGCTCGGAAACAACATCATAAACTTAAAGGCTATGCCCGTTGTGAAAGAAGCGCTTGATGAACTGGGATTTTCACTTGAGAACATCGAGGAGGAGGAGCCCGATCCGGCACTCGGAAACGGCGGTCTCGGACGTCTTGCGTCATGCTTTCTCGATTCTCTTGCGACCCTCGGATATCCGGCCTACGGCTGCGGCATACGTTACAAATACGGCATGTTCAAGCAGGTCATCGAAAACGGTTTCCAGGTGGAAAAACCCGACAACTGGCTCAAGGACGGCTATCCGTTTGAAACAAAGAACTCAAAGTATGCCATCAGAGTAAAGTTTGGCGGCTATGTCCGCATGGTGCAGAGAGAGGACGGAAGAGAACATTTCACCCAGGAAGACGCGCTTTCCGTTGTTGCGGTGCCTTACGATCTTCCCATAGTCGGATATGACAACGGCGTTGTGAACACGCTCCGCATCTGGGATGCAGAGGCAGTGAACGATTTCAACCTCGATTCCTTTGACAAGGGCGATTATCAGCGCGCGGTAGAGCAGGAGAACATGGCGCGTACCATCACCGAGGTCCTCTATCCCAACGACAATCACTATGCCGGCAAGGAGCTCCGCTTAAAGCAGCAGTATTTCTTTGTTTCCGCAAGTGTACAGAGCGCCGTGTCAAAATACATGGAAACACACGATGATGTGCGTAAGCTCTATGAAAAAGTCTGCTTCCAGCTGAACGACACACATCCCACCGTCACAGTCCCCGAGCTCATGAGAGTGCTGCTCGACGATTACGACCTTTCCTGGACGGAAGCATGGGAAGTGGTGCAGAAATGCTGTGCATACACAAACCACACCATCATGAGCGAGGCTCTCGAAAAATGGCCCATCGACCTGTTTTCAAGGCTCCTTCCCAGGATCTATCAGATCGTGGACGAGATCAACCGCCGCTTCGTGGTGATGATAAATGAAAAATACAACAACGACCCCGCAAAGGTCGAGAGCATGGCCATTCTTTACAATGGCCAGGTGCGCATGGCAAACCTTGCGATCGTTGCGGGCTATTCGGTAAACGGCGTTGCAAGACTGCACACCGAGATCCTTAAAAACGAACAGCTTAAAGATTTCTACCAGCTCTGGCCCGAAAAGTTCAACAACAAGACAAACGGCATCACACAGCGCAGATTCCTCCTTCACGGAAATCCGCTCCTTGCCGAATGGTGCACATCGAAGGTCGGAGAGGGCTGGATCACAGATCTTACAAAGCTTTCCGGTCTTATGAAGTATGCGGACAATGACGATGAACTCATCACGCTTGCCGACATCAAGCACAGCAACAAGCTGAGGCTTGCAAAGTACATAAAAGACCACAACGGCGTTGATGTGGATCCCGATTCAATATTTGACGTACAGGTAAAGCGTCTCCACGAATACAAGAGACAGCTCCTCAACATCCTGCACATCATGTACCTTTACAACGAGTTGAAAAACAATCCTTACATGGATATAGTACCCAGAACGTTCATCTTTGGCGCAAAGGCATCCGCCGGCTACAGAAGGGCAAAGGCCATCATCAAGCTCATCACGAGCGTGGGTGATGTGATAAACAACGATCCCACCATCAACGGAAAGATCAAGGTCGTGTTCATCGAAAACTACCGTGTATCCAATGCGGAGATGATATTTGCGGCAGCGGACGTTTCCGAGCAGATATCCACCGCAAGTAAGGAAGCCAGCGGTACCGGAAATATGAAGTTTATGCTGAACGGTGCTGTCACGCTCGGCACCATGGACGGCGCAAACGTTGAGATCGTAGAGGAAGTGGGACAGGAAAACGCAGTGATCTTCGGTCTTTCAGCAGAGGAAGTAATCAACTTCGAGCACAATCACGAATACGATCCCAAGAGCATCTATGAAAACGACGCAAGGATCAAGCGTGTAGTCGACCAGCTTGTGGACGGTACGTACACAAACGAGGACCCCGGCCTTTTCAGAGAGCTCTACGATTCCCTTGTAAATGAGGATCAGTACTTCATCCTCAAGGATTTTGCGGCCTATGCCGAAGCACAGAAGCGTATCGATGAAAAATACCGCGACCAGCATGCCTGGGTAAAGTCAGCGCTCATCAACATCGCAAAGTCGGGCAAATTTTCATCCGACCGTACGATACAGGAATACGTGGACGAACTCTGGCACCTTGACAAGGTCGACATGAAAAAGTGATCCCGGAAGGTAAAAGTGGAAATCGCGCTGAATGACATCCTTGTCCTTAAAAAACCTCATCCCTGCGGAAGCCGCGAATGGCAGGTGCTCCGCGTGGGCGCAGACCTGAGGCTCAAGTGCACGGGCTGCGGGCACATGGTGATGGAACCCAGGACAAAGATAGAAAAAAACATAAGAGAGATAAAGCATGCAGACTGAGAACGGCACAGAGAAGCGCATCTGCTATCGTTGCCTTGTGCGGGACTTTGACGAAGGCGCGCTGATGGAATCCATCAGGGACTATGTTTCACGTATCGGAGCCGACGTAAAAGCATCCGACGAGGAGTACGAGAGACGGTTGAAACTCTGCTCTGAGTGCGACAGGCTCCTTTCCGGCACCTGCACGGTATGCGGCTGCTATGTCGAGATGCGGGCCGCCGCAAAGAACAACTCATGTCCGGCAGTAAAACCTAAGTGGTGAGTCAATGGGGACGGTTCTTTCTGACTCATCCGGGGGATGAGTCAGAAAGAACCGTCCCCATTGACTCACCCATTGACTTATGCAAAAGCACAAGTTGATAAAATGAAATGAAAAAATGCGTAGATTTTCTCGCGGAAACGTAGTAGAATAAGTGCGCTGTTTATTGTATAACGATCAACGAACTGCAATAACAAAGGAGAAGAAACCATGAACAAGATCAAAAACATCCCTCAGGTCAAGGTCGGCATCGTAGCCGTTTCCCGTGACTGTTTCCCCGAAGCTCTGGCAGTAAACCGCCGCAAAGCGCTCGTAGAGGCTTACAAAAAGAATTACAATGCAGAGGACATCTATGAGTGCCCCATCTGCATCGTTGAGAGCGAGATCCATATGGTACAGGCTCTCGAAGATATCAAGAAAGCCGGCTGTAACGCTCTTTGCGTATATCTCGGAAACTTTGGTCCCGAGATCTCCGAGACCCTTCTTGCAAAGCACTTTGACGGACCCAAGATGTTCGTTGCCGCTGCAGAAGAGAGCCAGAACGACCTTTCCGACGGAAGAGGCGATGCATATTGCGGAATGCTGAACGCAAGCTACAACCTCAAGCTCCGTTCCGTAAAGAAGACATATATCCCTGAGTATCCCGTCGGCGACGCTGACGACTGCGCAAAGATGATCAACGAGTTCGTTCCCATCGCACGCGCTGTAGCGGCTCTTTCCGACTTAAAGATCATTTCCTTCGGTCCCAGACCGATGAATTTCCTTGCATGCAACGCTCCCATCCAGCAGCTCTACAACCTCGGCATCGAGATCGAGGAAAACTCCGAGCTTGACCTGTTCGAGAGCTTCAATAAGCACGCAAACGACTCCAGGATCCCCGCAAAGGTAAAGGAGATGGAAGCAGAGCTCGGTGCAGGAAACAAGAAGCCCGAGATCTTAAACAAGCTTGCTCAGTATGAGCTCACACTCCTTGACTGGATAGAGGCTCACAAGGGCTACAGAAAGTACGTTGCCATCGCAGGCAAGTGCTGGCCCGCATTCCAGACTCAGTTCGGATTCGTTCCCTGCTATGTAAACAGCCGTCTCACAGGCATGGGCATCCCCGTATCCTGCGAAGTTGATATCTACGGATGTCTCTCCGAGTTTGTCGGCACCGCTGTAAGCGATGACATCGTTACACTCCTTGACATCAACAACTCCGTTCCTAAGGATATGTTTGAGGAGTCCATCAACGGCAAGTTCCCTTACAAGCACACCGATACGTTCATGGGCTTCCATTGCGGAAACACCTGCTCAAAGAAGCTTGCTCACTTTGAGATGAAGTATCAGAAGATCATGGCTCGTAATCTTCCCATCGAGGTTACAAACGGAACTCTTGAGGGCGATATCGCACCCGGCGATATCACATTCTACCGCCTGCAGTCCACCTCCGACAACAAGCTCCGCGCTTATGTTGCAGAGGGCGAGGTTCTTCCTGTTGCTACAAGGTCTTTCGGCGGCATCGGCGTATTCGCCATCAGCGAGATGGGACGTTTCTATCGTCATGTCCTCATCGAAAAGGGCTATCCTCATCACGGCGCTGTTGCCTTCGGTCACTACGGAAAGACACTCTTTGAGGTCTTCAAGATGATCGGTGTTGACGTTGACGAGATCGGCTACAACCAGCCCGCAAGCCTTCCTTACAAGACAGAGAATCCTTTCAAGAAATGATATAGCATTGAAAACGATATACATTCCGCACCACGGCATTACAGCTGTGGTGCGGTTTTTTAGTATGACGGGAGCCAATAGATTATAAGCCAATAGACAGACTCTGAAAGACATGGCCGGCGTAGTTACAAGATCACAATTGCAATAAATATTTATCGAAACACGATGAAAATTCATTGACAAACGTGCACAGGAGGTGATATTATCCGTTATGACCGATTGCGTATGGCTGATCAGACGTGATCACAACCATGAACAGTATTTGGCACAGATCAAAGAACGGATGTGGAGGATGTTCAAAAATGAAAAAGGGATCGATCGGCGAAACGAAAAGCGAGCAGAGGAAGTTCGGACTGTGGCTTAAGCTTATTATCACGGCTTCAGGTATACTTGGAGGTATCATATTATTCTGGATCATTCCGGGATTCGGAATAATGTTTGTGCGCGATTATGAACCCATGATGTCCCAATTATACCGGCCTTGGACTATATTGATCTGGGTGAGTTCAATTCCCTTTTTTGGATCGCTGATCCCGGCATGGCTTGTAGCATCTCATATCGGAAGAGGTAATGCTTTTTCATATTCAAACTCAAAGAATGTCAGGATAATCTCATGGATGGCCTTTTGTGCGGGGATGATCTTCTTTAGCGGGAATCTGATATATTGTTTTTGGGGGTGGAATCATCCGGGAGTGGCCCTGATGTCGCTTATTCCGGAAGGCTTGTGCCTTGCGATATCGGGTGCCTGCGCGGTGTTGTCAAAACTGATATGGCAGGCCGCCGAGCTGAAAGAACAGAACGATCTTACTATCTGATGGGAGGCGGCATGGAAGGAGATATCATTTTCAATATAGATGTTATGCTTGCCAAGCGGAAGATGAGTGTTAATGAGCTTGCGGATAAAGTAGGGATAACAAATACAAATATGTCGATCCTGAAAACGGGAAAAGCAAAGGCAATAAAGGTGAGCACACTTGCAAAACTCTGCAGTGCATTAGAATGCCAGCCGGGAGACCTTTTGGAGTTTAGAAAATCGGAGAGTGCCGGCAAGGGAGAAAATTGAGAGTCAGATAGAACCGTCCCCATTGACTCTTAGATTCAAGGAGAGAGAAAAGGCGAACGAACTCATTCGGGCAATTCCTGACCGGACGCTTGAATCGGGTATGAGCATCTAAGAGATAAAGGAGTGGTTTCAGGCTTGGAAAAATATATGGAGCTCTCCGAGAGTGGTATGAAAAAAGTACGAGACGGGCAATGAGAACTTGTGAACAAGACGATTGAAAGCATAATAAGGATATCGATACTCGGGGCGCTCATATGTGGCGTTGTAGTTATTATGCTCCTTCTCAACACCTGCTCAGGAGGAAAGGAAACTTCCGGTGTTGGTACTGGAGGCGAGGCCGGTAATGATCTTTTACCTGTAAGCGGAGAGGCGACGGTTGAGCCTTATCTTTGGTATTCTTGCGTATACAATCCATATGCTATTGTGGAGATACTTTCTGTTGATGATGAAAGAGCCTTCTCAGATTGGATTTCCGGGGATCGTGTCTATTATGTTAAAGCGTCATGCCGTGTGGTATTCTCGCATGGAACAGATGGATTGCTGAAAACCGAAGTAGCCAACGAGAGTGATGTAGAAGAAACATCTTCAGATTCTTTTGATAATCTTTCCGAGATCTATATAACCGAGAATGTGGCTGACAAAATGAAAAATGCACGGACAGTCCTTATACCTGTGAGCCGGATCTATGATGGAGATCAATTGTATATCGTTCCTGAAAAGGACGCAAAAGGATGTTCCAAATTTGCGCCGATAACCGAAAATGGGCTTAATTGGTCTGATTCCAACATTGCAGATTATTATCTTAATATCCTTAACGCCGAGGTCAGTTCCAATAATCGACGGGAACAATCCACAGATTACAAGGCGGCTATGCCGAGTAAAGAGTTATGCGACGGGATGAGCGTTGAAGAGGTAAGACAGTATTTTGGGGCTTGGGAAGAGGCTGCAGAACTATACAAAGCAGTTTTGAGAGAGTTAAATGGGGTAGATGATTAACACGAGTCAATGGGGAGTCAATGGGGACGGTTCTATCTGACTCATCCGTTTGGATGAGTCAGATAGAACCGTCCCCATTGACTCACATTGATTCTCAATTTCCCCACGGATTGGTGTCTGTATGGATATTTCCAAACTGTGAGGCCATTATGGAATATGTATTTCCTGCCTCAAAACGGAACAGTCCGGTGGTGGTATATTTGCCGTTTTCTCCGTACATACGCTCTTCGCCGAGCCATGTTTCTCCTTCGGCGATCTTTAATTCATAGGATCCTGCGGGAAATGATACCTTCTGCGATTCTGTCACTCTTATCGCGATCTCCACGATACCGTCGGTTCTTATAAGACGATAATACGTGTCATCACCTTTTAAAAGAAGATAACTTTTTTCTTCACTGTATTCGGATTCATAATAAAACGGCTTAAGGTATTCAACGATAAGATCTTCCGTGTAGATCTCCGCACTGAGAAATATCTTTTGCGATCCTGAAACAGTAAAATCTTCTCCTCCCTCAATGGAAACGACCGTTTCGGGTTCCACTTCGATCACCATATCTTTACCGGTCAGGTTCGTTAGTGTACCGGAGCCCTCAGTCGAGCCGAATACATGGATACCGTTATCATTCCACGAGACAAATCCCTTCGAGACCGCTTCATCAAGCGTGCATACAAGAGGAGAATACCCCTCCTCAAAGCGGTAATTCAAGCCCTCTTCCTCAGCATAGCGTACCGAAAGGATATTACTGACATAAACGGTCTTTCCATAGAAATTCTTTGAAGTGTTTCTCTTTACAAGGTCGGGCACGTAACTCTTCGGATAATGAACCTCTTCAAGATGATCCTCAAGCCCGGAAAGATCAAGCATACACTTGTCCAGTCCGGTTATCCCTTCGCCTATATACACTTTTTTCAGCGCATGGCAGTCCTTAAAAATAGAATCACCGAGAGACTCTATATTTCCCGATATCCGGATCTCTTCAAGCTTTGTACAATGCTCGAAGGCTTTTCTGTCGATCCGTTTCAGGCTGCTTGGAAGAATGACATCCTGCAATGAAAAGCAATCCTTAAAAGCTTCTGATTCTATATATTCTGTTCCTTCAGGGATATGGACAGACTTTAGACACGCGCACCCGGAAAACGCTGAACTGTCGATCTTTTCAAGGTTTTGTGGAAATGTCACATCCACAAGACTGCTGCAATTGTAAAAAGCGCTGTAGGATATAAGTCTGACACTGTCCGGGATAACAATTTCCATTATCGCGCTCTGTTTAAAAGCGTTTGGTCCGATCTCAGTCACCGGTACGCCCCGGTACTCCGAAAGGAGCGTAACACTCGTCATGCCTTTGTTGCTGCCGGTCACGACAGCATGATCGTTCTTTACCTCGTAACTAATGCCGTTTGTACTTTCGCCGCACCCGGATCCGCATAAGATCAAAAGAACAGCGGTCATCGTAAAAAGCGTGTGTTTCAGCAGTCTCATCATATCCAAGGTCCTCCGTTTACACATGAACACTGTGAGTCGATGGGGGCAAGATCAGATTATCCCAAGCGGTATCAGAACCGCAAGGAGCACGGCCACCAGGCTCCACTCGGCCACGAGAAAGCGTGTCCTCGCTTTCGGCTTCATGTCGGGAACATAGTTACTTGCAAGGAAGAACGGGATATATGTGGTTATGAAAACGGGAAGCACTCCCCACCATTTGTATACCCATATGAACGAATGATTTGATGTTGCGGCAAGGAAGGATTCCACAAGCGAGAAAAGCAGAGCCATGCTGATCGCGCCGGCAAGCTTGCAGCTTATGCCGCCTTTTCCGTTCTTTGAAAAATATCTTTTGTTCCTGTCCTCAGGAAGCATCTTGAAAGAAATGATGCCGGCAAGCATGAACATCATTGACAATTCCCAGCATACACCTATGAGCAGGATAAATGTTGTGGAAGCATTGCTCACTGACCAGAGCGGATACCCCGTAACATGCCCGATCACAGCATTTGCGATCTCATAAAGCCAGTGAACGCCGTATAGCGCAAGCCCCGCATATACAACCTCGTAACGTTTGTTGTGGATTTCAGTCCAGTAAACATAAAAAACCACAGCAAGTATGAAGATGAACGTCCAGTTGAAATTGTCAGTGCTGCGCACTATAATGGCATCAACCAGATCCTTGGCGGCCTGTGAGCCGTCGCCCCAGAATTTGAACATACCGTACCTCCTGATCAATATTATCGCACTTTATGTGCGCTCCCGAATACCATTCTAACATATATACATGCGGAGTCAATGGGGACGGTTCTATAGAGTATAATAACATACATGGATTCTCAGATGAAGTATCAAAACTAATGCCGGAGAAACCTATCGGAACGGGAATGAGTATAGACGAAATAGCGCACTGGTTTGAATCATGGGATGTGGCAGGTAATATGTGCAGGGAAAAATAAGGATCGTACTAACTGCGAAGAGCTGTATATATGAGGTGCCTTAGGATTGCAAAAATCGCAGAAACGACTATATGGATCATTTTATTGGGCATATATCTGATAACGAATGCCTCATGTAGTAAACAATCCACCGAGGCTGTTGCAGAGGCTAAGAAGGCGTTGGAAGTTACTATAACTCCTAAAGCTACAATTAACGGTGAAATCGCTTCGCTGTTTGCTACGGATACAGCGAGAAGTGTGTGATGACAATTTAGTGATGATGAAAACAGGTCCGGAGATGGCATTGACCATTTCCGGACCGTCTATTTTTTTATTCGGTGATGTTAAGCAACGAGTTGAGGATCGCGGCGTCCTCGTCAGGAACTTCAAAACATCCGTCCCCGCAGTAGAATATCCCGACGGCAGGAAAGTAGTCGAGGACCAGGCTCGCGCCGTTTTCCGAGGTGAGACGGATCAAGCGCTCGCCACGGTTCCAGAGATCGTGTGCTTTGTTGTATAAAGCCGTGTCCTCTTCAGGTGAGTTTTGTACCTTGTAGCTGACAACGCCGTGCTCTTCGTTATATTCGACATCGTTGTTTCCGTACGCTTCGTACCAGACATCAGCAAAACGGCGTTCGCTCTCCGTGCGTCCTATGTTGGGTTTACCTGAAAGAAGTTCGACGATCGCTCTCTTGGTCTCTGCGTCATTTATGTCTGCAATGTTAGTAAACTCCGGACTCAGTACTTCTACCGAGTACAATGTTCCGGTCATCTTAAAAGCGTCAAGGTAAGTATCAAACGTCGCGAGTTCTGTGATCTCAGGGAGAATAAGATGTCCTGTGTAAAACGCATAACCTTTCGGGGTGTCTGCAATGCATATCAGATCATCATTCGGAAATTTAGCAAAGTGGTAGAGTTTCATCCCTATGAGCGAAGTGTCCGCGCATTTTGAAACGGTGCCCATGAACTCGCCTATATCCGCTTCCGTGATGACATAGGTGTTTTCCGGAGTGAGTCCCACAGCGTTTTCGGGAATGAGACCGTATTTTTTTCTTTCAAGAAAAGAAATCGAAGAATAAGCATATTTTTCATTTCCGTCTGTGTCCATAAGAGTTACGATCCAATCAGCCTGTGCGTCAGCGAGTATAAGGGCATCATTGTTGACAGAAGTGATGCTATCTTCGACGGTATCGCTCTGCCGTGCTCCCTGCGGTTTAAAGAGACCGCCGCGGAATGCCAGGCCTCCCGCAACTATGCAGATACATGCGGCACATACCGCCCATTTGACCCATGAGTAGCGGTTTTGTCCGCGCGCATTCTCCGCAGCTTCCACAAATGCAGGATCGATCAGTTCCATTTTATCCAAAAGTTCTTTTCCACTCATACGGTGTAGCCCTCCTTTTTAAGACGTTCCCTCAGCTGCTCGCGGCAGCGGAAGAGCGTGGTTTTTATTTTACTTTCGGAAAGCTTGAAACGCTTGGAGATGTCGGCTATTGAGTCGAGATACCAATAGCGGCGGACGAAGATGTTCCGCTTTTCGCGACCTAATCCTGCAAGAAAATTGTTGATCACGCGGCTCAATGTTTCGTTGCTCATGTCCGATCCGTCATCAGGGGCCGGAATGCACTGTTCCATTTCGTCTGTGAGTTCGCAGATGACAGCGTTTCTCTTAAGTCTTTTGTTGTCACGGCAGCGGTTCAGCGCGATATGACGCGTGATCCTTGCAAGGAACGCATACAGATAATTCCTCGGCTCGTGAGGCGGGATGCTGTTCCACGCGGCAAGATATGTGTCGTTTTCGCATTCCTCTGCAGTCTGCGTGTCTTCCACGATCCCGTTTGCGAGCGCATTAAGCCGGGCCCCGTATTTTTCACGGGTCTCCCTGATCGCGTTCTCATGGCGGTTAAGATACAGTTCAACGATCTTCTCGTCCTCCAAGACCGGCATCTCCTTTCCGCTCGGGCAAAATGCCCAAAGCAGCTATCCGAATAAAAGGCCTTCACCCATATAAGCACCGTATTTGGCTAAAAGGTTACACATTTTAAAAAGACGTCCTTGGAATGATAACATTTCAAGGACGTTATTTTTTTACTTCTCTAAGATCTTATACAATTCATCCCAGCCACGGATCTCGTACGTAGGCTTGGCGGGGGTGGTGTTGACGCCCTGCTTTGCGTTGAACCAGACGGTGTCGATGCGTGCGTTGTTTCCGCCGAGGATGTCGGAGGTGAGGGAATCGCCGATCACAAGTGCGCTCTTGCGGTCAAAGTCCGGAATACGTTCTTCAACGGAGTTAAAATATCTCACGTCGGGCTTTTCATAACCCATTTCTTCGGAAATAAAGATGTCCTCAAAAAGCTGTTTTATCCCTGTGCCGTTGATGCGGCCGGTCTGCGTGGCTTTGATGCCGTTTGTGATGAGGAACAGCCTGTATTTCCCCGTCGCGTGCAATGTCTCAAGCATTTCCTTCGATCCGGGAAGCAGGAAACTTTGCTCACTCAGGCGTTTCATGTATTGGCTGCCCATCGGCTCGGCGTCTTCCTTGATGCCTGCGCGGTTAAAGAAGCGTTTGAAGCGGTTTGCGATGAGAAACGGTTTTGTGATCTCGCCGCGTTCCAGCTCTTTCCACATGGCAAGGTTTACCGCGGAGTAGAGCGGTATGTATTCATCCTTGAACTGATAGCCGCAATCTTCCATGGCGAGCTTTAACGCAACACGCTCGCATTTCAGGAAATCCAGTATGGTGTCGTCGGCGTCAAAGAGCAGGATGGAATACATTATTCGGCCCTCTGGTACTTCTCCGACTGAGCTTTGATAAGCTCTGCATCGTCAAAGTAGTTGATCTTCATCGCAGCCTTGACGTCGGCCATGGTCTGTGCCGCGACCTCGCGGGCAGCCTCAGTGCCTTTTTTGAGGATATCGTAAACAGCGGGGATATCCTTTTCGTAGGATGCACGTCTTTCGCGGATAGGCGCAAGCTCCTCCTGCATGATATTGTTGAGGAATTTCTTGACCTTTACATCTCCCAGACCGCCGCGTGTGTAGTGGTCTTTGAGTTCCTGAAGATCCTGATACTCGGGAAGATATTCCTCAAAGTGGCGCTTGTCGCTGAAAGCGTCAAGGTATGTGAACACCGCATTCCCTTCAAGATGTCCGGGATCGGATACCTGAAGATGCAGCGGATCCGTGTACATGCTCATGATCTTTGTCTTTACGGTCTTTTCGTCATCGGAAAGATAGATGCAGTTCCCAAGGGATTTGCTCATTTTCTGCTTTCCGTCGGTGCCGGGAAGACGTCCCTGAGCCTCATTTTTCGGTACCAGAGCCTCAGGAGTGACAAGAGTTTCGCCATAGATCGAGTTGAACTTGTGGACGATCTCCTTGCACTGCTCGATCATCGGAAGCTGGTCTTCGCCGACGGGCACGGTGGTCGCCTTGAATGCGGTGATGTCCGCGGCCTGGCTGATAGGATATGTGAAAAAGCCCACAGGAATGGAGGTCTCAAAGTTCCTCATCTGGATCTCCGACTTTACAGTGGGATTTCGTTGCAGTCTTGACACCGTGACAAGGTTTGAATAGAAAAATGTGAGCTCTGTGAGCTCCGATATCTGTGACTGAATGAAGATATTCACCTTTGAAGGATCAAGTCCCGCGGAGAGATAATCGAGAGCTACCTCGATGATGTTCTGGCGCACCTTTTCGGGATTGTCAAAGTTGTCCGTGAGTGCCTGCGCATCCGCGATCATGATGAAGATCTTGTCAAATTCGCCGGAATTTTGCAATTCCACGCGCCTTTTGAGCGATCCGATATAGTGACCGATGTGCAGCCTTCCGGTGGGTCTGTCTCCCGTTAAGATTATCTTTTGCTTGTTTTCCATGTTCATCCTTCCCCGGGATATGATCCCTGTGATCCTTTTCTTTCATGCTCCGCCAATGGAGCGCTTTGCAGCAGATTATATCACCGTTTGGGCTTTTTCGCAATAGGAGGTATGTTGACTAAGCACCAAAATCGTGATATATTATTTTAAATGCGCGTTTTACGCGCTTAATGCCATTGGGCGGCCCGCGAACCTGTCGCGGGTGTGGAGGAGTCGATGAGGACAGCAGTAGTTACAGACAGTAACAGCGGTATTACCCGTGAGGAAGCGGAAAAGCTTGGGGTTTTTGTTCTTTCCATGCCGTTTTTCATAAATGAGGAATTGTTTTACGAGGAAGTCACTCTTTCTCAGGAACAGTTTTACCAAAAGATGAACGAAGAGGCGGATATCAAGACATCCCAGCCTTCACCCGGTGAAGTTATCGATATGTGGGACAAGGTGCTCGAAAGCTATGACGAGCTCGTCTACATCCCCATGTCGTCGGGACTCAGCAAATCCTGCGAAACAGCGACGATGCTCGCTCAGGACGACTATGAGGGCAAGGTGTTTGTTATAGACAACCAGCGTATTTCCGTGACCATGAGGCGATCCGTTATTGACGCGCTTAACCTCATCCAGCTCGGAAAGACAGGCGCCGAGATAAAGGAGATCCTCGAGAGAGAAAAGCTGGAGTCCAGCATCTACATTACTCTTGAGACCCTGAAATACCTTAAAAAAGGCGGACGCATCACCCCCGCCGCGGCAGCTATCGGCACGCTTTTAAACATCAAGCCCGTGCTGCAGATACAGGGCGAAAAGCTTGACGCTTATGCCAAGGTGCGCGGAAAAGACGCAGGGCGTAAAAAGATGCTCGACGCAGCCAGAAAGGACCTTGACACGCGTTTTAAAAACTGCCTCGACAAGATCCACATAGACGTGGCATATTCTGGTAACGCCGAAGAAGCGGCGGAATGGGCAAAGGAAGTAAAAGCCGCTTTCCCCGAATTTGAGGACGGCGTGACACAGCCGCTCTCGCTTTCGGTCTCCTGCCACATCGGTTACGGTGCGCTTGCGATAGCGATAAGCAAGAGCGTATAAAGATTCGGCCAATGGCCGAAAGGCTTTGGACGGTAAGAGATATGTATAAACTGATTTGCAAATGCGGTGACGCGAAGCGTGGTGAATTTACCACGGTGCACGGCACCATACAGACCCCCGTTTTCATGAACGTAGGTACCGCAGCAGCCATAAAAGGCGCGGTGTCGACCATGGACCTTAAGGAGATCGGAACACAGGTGGAGCTTTCAAACACCTATCATCTCCATGTGCGTCCGGGCGACAAGGTGGTAAAGAGCCTTGGCGGACTCCACAAGTTCATGAACTGGGACAGACCCATCCTCACGGACTCCGGCGGATTTCAGGTGTTTTCGCTCGCGGGCTTAAGGAAGATCAAAGAAGAAGGCGTGACCTTCAATTCGCACGTTGACGGCAGAAAGATCTTCATGGGACCGGAAGAGAGCATGCAGATACAGTCAAACCTGGCATCCACGATCGCCATGGCCTTTGACGAATGCCCTTCAAGCCGTGCGGAAAGGGATTACATAGAGAATTCGGTGGCGCGCACCACGCGCTGGCTCGTGAGATGCAAGAACGAGATGAAAAGGCTGAATTCACTTGACGATACGATCAATAAACACCAGATGCTCTTTGGCATAAACCAGGGCGGCGTGTTTGATGATATAAGGATCGAGCATGCAAAGCGCATAACGGATCTTGATCTTGACGGTTATGCGATCGGCGGGCTCGCCGTGGGAGAGACTCACGAAGAGATGTACCATGTGATAGAGAAGGTGGTTCCCTATCTTCCCGTTGCAAAACCTGTATATCTCATGGGTGTCGGTACTCCCGAAAACATACTTGAAGCAGTGGAACGCGGCGTGGACTTTTTTGACTGCGTTTATCCTTCAAGGAACGGACGACACGGAAATGCATACACAAGCCACGGCAAGATGACACTTACCAATGCGAAGTACGAACTTGACGACCGTCCGCTCGACCCTGAGTGTGACTGCCCCGCGTGCAGGAACTATTCAAGGGCATACATAAGGCATCTTTTGAAAGCCGGAGAAATGCTCGGAATGAGGCTTCTCGTTATGCACAACCTCCGGTTTTACAATCACCTCATGGAAGAGATCAGAGCTGCCATCGAGCAGGGAAATTACGCGGAATACAAAAAGAAAAAAATTGAGGCTATGAAAGCAGAATAAGAGAGGTTTAAAATGAATCAGTTATTTACGGTATTGGAAACAACAACAGCGGCAAATCCGGGTCTTCTCGGCGGATGGGGCACCATTCTCATCTACCTTGTGGTCATCGGCGCCGCAATGTATTTCATGATCTTCCGTCCTCAGAAAAAGCAGCAGAAGCAGCAGGACGAGCTCATGTCGTCTCTCGCTGTGGGTGACAGCGTGCTCACCACCAGCGGCTTTTACGGAGTTGTCATCAGCATGGTGGACGAAAACGTTGTCATCGTTGAGTTCGGCAACAACAAGAACTGCCGTATCCCCATGAAAAAGACCGCGATCGTAGAGGTTGAAAAGCCTCTGTCCGCAAAGCAGGAGGCCGAAAAGGCAGCAGAAAACTCCACAACACCCGAGCCCGAAAAGAAAGGCCTCTTCGGAAAGAAGAAGGATCTCGAGGGCAAGATCAAAGAGTGAAATAAGCGGGCAAACCCCGTTTATAAATAAAAATAACTAAATATTCCAAAAGAAGAGGTAACCCTGATGAAGAAATTTTTGTTTCTTGTTACTCTGATGAGCCTGAGCGTATTGTACGGCTGTTCAAACGCTACGGGGAAAGGGGGAGCCGGTTCTGACGGCGGAAACGTCGTTGTAGGAATAACGCAGGATTTAGACAGTCTTGACCCGCATGTAGCAGTGGCGGCAGGAACCGACGAGATTCTGTTCAACATCTTCGAAGGCCTTGTAAAGGTCGATGAATACGGCAATGTAAACCCTGCCGTAGCCGAGAGCTATGTTCTTTCGGATGACGCGATGAAGTATACCTTCACGCTCCGCGATAACGTGCTCTTTCACAACGGAGATGCTGTAAAAGCAGAAGATGTCGTTTACTCGCTCAAAAGATGTGCCGGTTTTCAGGACGCTTACGATCCCAGCGTTTCTGTAGAATCGGCTTTTTCTGTTATTTCGGAGATCTATTCTCCCGATGAAAAAACGGTAGTGATCGAGCTCAACACCGCAAACACCGAGCTCATCTACTATCTCACATGCGCGATCATTCCCAAGGGATATGACAAGCAGGCGACCGATCCCATAGGCACCGGCCCGTTCAAGTTTTCCTCCTACACGCCCTTAAAGAGCTTTGTGATGGAGCGTTTTGAGGACTACTGGGGCACAAAGCCCGCGCTCCAGAAGGTGACGTTCAATATCTATGCAAACAGCGATGCGGCTCTTCCCGAGCTCATGGCAGGAAACATAGACATCATGACGGCGCTTGAAAATGATGTTGCGGCACAGCTCAAAGACAACTACAATATCGAATATGCAAACTACAACCTTGTGCAGGCTCTTTTCCTGAACAACGACTTCGAACCCTTTAAAAATCCCGATGTGAGAAAAGCGCTCTGCATGGCTGTAGACCGCGACCAGATCAACAACATGATCTCCGACGGCCACGGCTCACTCATCGGAAGCGGTGTGTTCCCCGGACTTTCCGCCATTTTCGCAAAGGACCTTGTAAATTACTATCCTTACGATCCTGATGCGGCAAAGGAACTGCTTAAAAATGCAGGCTATGCGGACGGTTTCAGCTTTACCATCACCATTCCGTCCTCCTATACACCTCATGTGCATTCCGGCGAAGTCATCGTTGAAAACCTCAAAAAGATCGGCGTGACCGCAAAGATCGAGCTCATCGAGTGGTCCTCCTGGCTTACCGATGTTTACCAGGGCAGAAAATATGAGGCTACCGTTATCGGCCTTGACGCAAACCTTGCTCCCGGAGACATCCTCAAGCGTTACAGGAGCACCGCAAAGAACAATTTCATCAATTTCACGAGCGAGGCATTTGACACTGCATACGCAAATGGCATAAACGCAAAGACCATCGATGAAAAGGCCGTTTATTACAAAGAGTGCCAGAAGATCCTCACCGAAAACGCAGCATCCGTATATATCCAGGATCCTGCGCAGATAACCGTCGTAAAGAAAGGGCTTACGGGCTATACACCTTATCCCGTATATGTCCTCGACATGTCAAAGATCCATTACGAAAAATAATGTGATCCCTGTCACAAGATAACATTGAGTCTAAAAAGGAGGCACGGATGAGATACGTGGGCAAAAAGCTGATAGCACTGCTGGTCACGCTTGCTGCGATCTCGTTCGTGACCTTCTTTGCTTTTACTATAATCCCGGGCGACGCGGCCACAAACATAATGGGAATGGACGCGACGGAAGAGGAGATAGAGGCCCTGCGGGAGGCAATGGGCCTGAATGACAACATTTTCGTGCGCTACGGCAGATGGCTTCTCGGAGTCCTGCGGTTTGACCTCGGAACCTCGCTCCAATACAGCATAGGTGTTTCCGAACTCATCGGAGGCAGGCTGAAAGCGACTGCGGGACTGGCTTTTGAGTCACTCCTCATCATCCTTGTTCTTGCGGTGCCACTGGGCCTCCTAAGCGCCCTGAAGCCAAACGGAGCGCTGGACAACTGCATCACGACGCTCACGCAGGTGGGAATGGCCGTGCCGCAGTTTTTCCTCGGGATCATGCTCACCTACGTACTCGGAGTGCTCCTGCATGTTTTCCGGATGGGCGGATATGTCTCCCCGGGAGATAATTTCGGAGCCTATATCTCATTCCTTTTTGTTCCCGCGATAACCGTGGCAGTGCCGAAGCTCTCGATGATGACAAAATATCTCAGAGACTGCATTGTTGCGGAAAAGAGAAAGGATTATGTGCGCACCGCAAAAGCCAAAGGAAACGATGCGGCGCGCGTTCTGTCGCACCATATCCTGAAAAACGCGCTGATCCCGTCGCTCACGTTTTTTGCGATGATAGTTGCGGACGTGTTTGCGGGCTCCATAGTGTGCGAGCAGGTGTTCAGCATCCCCGGCGTGGGGCGCCTCCTCATCGCATCCATTTCAAACCGTGATTTTCCTGTTGTTTCGGCGATAGTCCTTTATACCGCGGCTCTCGTCGTAGTGACCAATACTCTGGCGGATATACTGTATCGCGCCGTTGATCCGAGGGTGAACTGACAAGTGGCATTTTCGTTCGGAAAAACAAAACATCCGGCGATGAAAAAAAGACCGGCATCGGAGATCGTGGGCATCGTAATGGTGTCCTTCGTTGTCGTGCTCGCTATCGTGGGACTGTTCTGGACTCCGTATGATGTGAATGCTATGGACTACACCCTGAAAAACTCTGCGCCCTCATTTTCGCATCCCTTTGGCACCGACAACTTTGGACGGGACATCCTCAGCCGTGTCATGCAGGGCGCGTCCTCAAGCTTTGTGATAGCTACGCTCACCGTTGCCATAGGCGCGGTTGTGGGGACCGTTATCGGCGCCCTCACAGGCTATTTCGGAGGTGCGGCCGATGCCGTTCTGATGCGTGTGAACGACGCGCTCGCGGCTTTTCCGGGAGTCCTCATCGCGCTTGTCATCATCGCCGTTATGGGAAACGGCAGGACAAACCTCATCATAGCTCTCGGCATAGCCTTTATCCCGAGCTTTGTGAGAGTGGTGCGCGGAGAGATGCTCGTACAGAAAGAACTTGACTATGTGAAAAACCTGAAACTTATGAGGGCCGGGAGCCTCAGAACGGTATTCATCGACATCCTCCCGAACCTTTCCACGGTACTCAGGTCGTCCATACTCATAGGATTTCAGAATGCGGTGCTTTCGGAAGCCGGCATGAGCTATCTGGGGCTTGGCGTTACGCCTCCCGATCCCAGCCTCGGCAGGATGCTCTCGGAAGCCCAGAGTTATATGATATTTGCGCCGTGGTACGCTATCGCGCCCGGCGTGATGATACTTATGCTCACACTTGGTCTCGGCTTTGTTTCTCACGGAAGGGAAGAAAAACGATAGGCTATGGCACTGCTTGAGATAAAAAACATGAATATTTCGGTGGATGCCGGAGGCATGGAAAAACGCCTGGTGCAGGACGTTTCCTTTGAGGTTTCCGAGGGAGAGATCCTTGGCCTTGTCGGAAGCTCCGGCTCGGGAAAAAGCCTTACTTCCATGGCCATCGCGAGGATCCTCAGCGATGATTACAAGGTGACCTTTGAAGAAGCTTTGTTCATGGAAAAGCGCCTCGACCTCATGAGCGAAAAGGAACTCTGCGATATACGGGGAAAAGAGATCGCCTATGTTTTTCAGGAGCCGATGACAAGCCTGAACCCCGTTGTCACCATTGGAAAACAGGCTGAAGAACCGCTGATACTCCATTTTGGAAAGACCATCACAAAGGAGGAAAGGCGGAAAACGGTCATAGACGCGCTGAAAGACGCGGGACTTGACGATCCCGAGGGCCTGCTCGACACCTATCCCCACAGGCTTTCCGGCGGACAGCGCCAGCGTGTCATGATAGCGATGGCGATGATAACAAAGCCAAAGCTCCTCGTTGCGGACGAGATCACGACCGCGCTCGACGTCGATACCAGAAACCGCGTCATCGACCTTTTGAAGCATTATCGTGAAACATACGGCGTTTCGATCATATTTATCTCTCACGACAGAAAGCTTGTGGACAATCTGGCCGACAGAGTGATCACCATAAGCAACGGAAAGATACTTGAAAACGCAGGGCTTTCCGATGACGATATGCCGAGCCCGACCACCGAAAAAGGGAGGACACGGCAAAAGAGGGCCGGAGGCCTTGACAAACCTGTGCCCGAGCCTGTTCTTACAGTAAAGGACATGTCGTTTTCCTATAAAGACAAAAATATCTTCGGGAAGACCGAGATCACGCCTGTTTTAAAAAACGTAAATCTCACGCTGTTCAAAGGGGAAACGCTTGGGATCGTCGGAAAGAGCGGATCCGGAAAATCCACGCTGGTCAAGGTGATCTGCGGCCTGCAGACCGCGGACAAGGGAGAAGTCACCATAAAAGAAGGATACGAAGATCCGCAGATGGTGTTCCAGGATCCCTACTCCAGCCTCAATCCCGCAAAGACCATAGGAAAGATATTAAAAGAATCGCTGATCCTGGGGCTTAAGAGGAAAGGCATAAAGCCTTCGGATTATACCCGTACCAAGTCTTACGGACAGGCGGTAATGGAAATGTTAAAAAACGTCGGACTGAGCTCTGAGATAGCTTTCAGACGCGTCAGGGAACTTTCCGGCGGACAAAGACAAAGAATTGCCATAGCAACAGCCTTGATTTCCGAGCCGAAAATTGTTATACTTGACGAACCGGTCTCGGCCATCGACGCTGACCTCTGTGACCAGGTGCTTGAGCTGCTCTCTTCGCTCAGGGAAAAGTTCGGATTGTCCTATATTTTTATATCGCACGACCCAGAAGTTATAAACCGGACCTGCGACAGAGTTATGGTAATTGAAGATGGGGAAACAAGGGAAAGAAAAAAATAAAAAAGGCGCAGCCTTTATACTGAAATATCTGTGGCGGCACAAGATCGCATATCTCATCGGTCTTGTGACGCTTTTTGTTGTTGACTTTGTAAACTTATACATCCCGCAGTTTACGGGTGAGATCACCGATGGCCTTACCGTGGGCAACATGGACCGGGACGGAGTCATAGGAAATGTCCTGAAGATACTGCTCTGCGGTGGGATCATCATGATCGGGCGCTTTATGTGGCGCTATACGCTTTTCGGCTCGTGCAGAAAGATCGAATATGAGATAAGAGTTGATCTCTATGAGCATCTTTCAAAGCAGTCGTCAAACTTTTTCAATAACAACAAGACCGGCGATCTCATGAGCTATTTCACGAACGACCTCGGCGCGATAAGGCAGGCGGTCGGAATGTCCGTGATCTCCGCGTTTGACGCGTCCGTCATGGCGGTCATGGTGCTGATAAAGATGGCAGTCTATGTAAACGTGCCGCTTACCGTCCTTGCGGTCCTTCCCATGGTCATCATCCTGGGCGGCGGCATCTATTACGGCAGGATCGTAGAACAGCGCTACGATGAAAAGCAGAAAGCCTTTTCGGAAATGTCCGACAGCGTGCAGGAGACCATCTCCGGAATCCGCGTGATCAAGGCATTTGTGCAGGAAGAGCAGGAACTTAAGGCATTTGCAAAGATAAATGCGAACAACAAAAAGAAAAACATGAGCGTAGTAAAGCTGATGGCCGTTGTGATACCGCTCCTCGGGCTCCTTATCGGAGTATCGAGCGTCATCACGCTTGTCTACGGCGGTTCGCTGGTGCTCAAAGGCACGCTCACACCCGGTAAGTTTGTTTCCTTCCATTCCTACCTCAACATGCTGGTATGGCCCATGCTCGCTGCGGGTGAAGCTATCACAAGCTTTTCTCAGGGTATGGCTTCCATGAAGCGTATCGGTGAGATATTTGACGTTACTCCCGAGATCGCCGACACCAAAGAGACCGACAGCTCCATCACGGGCCTTAAAGGCGCGGTATCCATAAAAAACCTCACGTTCCGCTACAAGGAAGAGCTTCCTGCGGTGCTTGAAAACGTATCGGTCGACATCCCGAGAGGGAGTTCGCTTGCGATAATAGGCCGCACCGGCTGCGGAAAGAGCACGATAGCGGATCTTCTCCTCCACATGTACAACGTCGAGGACGGCCACATCTTCTTTGACGGCCACGACATCAACACCATACCGCTTAATACTCTAAGGAGCGGCATCGCGTATGTGCAGCAGGACAATTTCCTGTTTTCGGATACACTGCAGACAAACATCGCATTCGGAAGCCGCGGATACAAGGAACTTCCGAGAAACAAGCGCATAGACAGACGGATCGTGCTGTCAAAGGCCGACAGCCTTGAGGCATATCTTGAAGAAGAGCTTTCAAAGCGCGAGAGCCTTGCCGACAAGATCCACGACGACCTCGACAAAGTCATGGAAGCCGCAAAGGCAGCGGATATCCACGACAACATCATGGAATTCCCCAAGGGGTATGCGACCATGGTGGGCGAGCGCGGAGTCACCGTTTCCGGAGGACAAAAACAGAGAAGTTCCATCGCGCGCGCACTTATGAAAGACGCGCCGATACTGATCCTCGACGACGCGCTTTCAGCGGTCGACACAGACACCGAGGACAACATCTTAAACAACCTGAAGAGATTAAGACAAGGCAAGACCACCATCATCATAGCGCACAGGATCTCAACCATTGAGCATTGCGACAGGATAATGGTGCTTGACGACGGACATATCGTGGAATACGGCACACACAATGAGCTCCTTGCTCTCCACGGGCGCTATGCCGAACTCTACGAAAAACAGCAGCTTGAAGGAAATGAAGAGGGTGAAACGGCTTGAACGGACAGGAAGAAAAACTGAATAAGCATCCGGGAACGTTTTTACGTCTTCTTAAGTATGCCGTGCCCTATGTGGGGCATCTTACGCTCGGGCTCTTTCTCATGCTCGGTGTGATCGCGCTCGACCTTTACCGGCCGATACTTATCGGCTCTGCGGTCGACATTTTTGCGGAAAACGGCGACACATCGCTGCTCACAGGGATATCAGTAAAATATCTCATCTGCATCGTGGCCATTTTCCTGCTGAACGCAGCATCCGCGCTGATAATAGGCTATACAGGTCAGAGCATCATCTACAACCTCCGCATGGAGGTGTTTAAGCACGTACAGTCGCTTTCCCTGAGGTTCTTTGACATCACTCCTGTGGGAAAGATAGTCACACGCGTGACCAACGATGTGGAATCGCTGAACGAGATGTTCACGAATGTCATAATAAACCTCATCAAAAACACGGTAAAGATCATAGGCCTTGCGATAGTTATGCTGACTCTCGACAGAAAACTTGCGCTTCTTGGTTTTATGCTGCTTCCCGTGGTCATGGTGCTGACCTATTTCTTCAGAAAGATCGCGCACACGACCTACAGGATCGTGCGCACAAAGCTCACTGCGCTGAACACCTATCTTTCGGAGCACCTTTCCGGCATGCGTGTGATACAGGCGTTTGCAAAGGAGGAGATAAAGAACGCGGAGTTCAACGATCGCGCGACGGATCTTTATCATGCGTCCTTCCGTGAAATGATGGTTTTTGCCATTTTCAGGCCTCTCATGTACATCCTTTCGGTGCTTGCGCTCATCACGATACTCGGGACGGGCGGCCTGGATGTCCTTGCGGGCGGCATAACCGTGGGAACGCTCTATGTTTTCACAAGCTACATCCAGTCGTTCTTTGAGCCCATACAGGAGCTTGCAGAGCAGTTTGGCACCTTGCAGCAGTCGATGGCATCGGCGGAGAAGGTCTTCACGCTTCTTGACGACAACACAAAGATCAAAGCGCCCGAAACTCCGGAGCACATCAAAAACTTCCGCGGACGCATTGAATTCAGCCATGTATGGTTTGCATATTCAGGTGAAGACTGGATCTTAAAAGATGTCTCCTTTGTCATAGAACCCGGCACCAGCGCGGCCTTTGTGGGCGCTACCGGAGCGGGAAAATCGTCGATACTGAACCTCATCGGAAGATACTATGACATACAGCGCGGCAGCATCACCATCGACGGTGTCGACATAAAGAGCATAAACATCGACGAACTGAGGCATTACATCGGACAGGTGCAGCAGGACGTTTTCCTGTTCACGGGCGACATAAAGAGCAACATCAGCCTGAAAACAGAAGGCATCAGCGATGAAGCTGTCAGAAATGCCGCAAAGAACGTCAATGCGGACAGATTTATCTCAAGGCTCGAACATAGCTACGATGAAGCGGTGACCGAGCGCGGAGCCACATTTTCCGCAGGAGAGCGCCAGCTCATCTCCTTTGCCCGCACGCTTGCGCACGATCCTTCGATCCTGGTGCTTGACGAAGCAACTGCAAACATAGACACCGAGACCGAGGGCCTCATCCAGGATGCCCTTTCGACACTCATGAAGGGCAGAACGACGATCATGGTGGCGCACAGGCTTTCCACCATCCGCCACGCGGACAAGATCATGGTGATGGACGACGGACAGCTTAAGGAACAGGGCACTCACGAGGAACTCATCACCATACCTGACGGTATCTACAAAAAACTGTACGAACTTCAGCTTGAGGACAACGAAGGGACGGAACCCGGATTATGTGGAACGGTCTGAAGATCGCTGAGGTCTTCTTTGAAGAGTACGGAAGACCTATGATAGAAAAACAATTCGGAAGCTTCAGGAGCCGAATAGCGGCGGGGCTTGCGGGACAGGGATCGGAGTGCTTCCGGTATGACGACAGGATCTCGCGTGACCATGACTTTGCGCCGGGCTTTTGTCTGTGGCTTCCGGAGGACTTAAAGAAAGAGATAGGGCCCGACCTGCAGGCGGCTTATGACGCGCTTCCCGCAGACGAATTTATCCTGAGGCACAGGATAGACGTGGGGATGGCTCCGGGCGAGAGCAGTGAGACCTCTGCCCGGAAAGAACGCATCGGCGTTCACGGCATCGAAGAGTTTTTCATGGAGCGGACAGGAATGCCGCACGCTCCGAAGACGCTTGACGATTGGCTTAAAACTCCTCAGATGTATCTTTCGGAAGCGGTGAACGGCAAGGTCTTCATGGATGAGAGCGGTGAATTCAGCGCAATAAGGAACGTCTGGGCATCCTTTTATCCCGAGGACATTTTGAAAAAGAAAGTCGCGGCCGACTGCGCGATGGCAGGAAAAACGGGACAGTTCAACTATGCGAGGATGCTCCGCCGCGGAGACGTTTCCGGTGCGCATTTCTGCTGTGAAGAGTTTGTCTATAAGGCGACGGCGGCGATGTTTCTTTTAAACCGCACCTACATGCCTTATTACAAATGGCGCGCACGGGCAATGAGGGATTTTACCGTATGCCGTGAAGCCGTGGATGAAGTGGAGCGCCTTATCCAGCTCCCTGAGTCCGAAAAGACGGAAAAACAGCGGCTTATCGAGCGTATCAGCGACAGCATTGTTCAGGAACTGAGGCGGCGCGGATGGACAGAAAGCTACAGTGACTACCTGCTCGATCAGGCAAAAGAAGTGACAAAGGGCATAAAAGACGAGTATCTGCGCGGTCAGAACGTTTTTTTCGGAGAGGACTGAACAGAGCATTCATTTACGAAAAGGAGGCGCGACAATGGCAAGGATCAAAAACGTAACACTTGGAAAAACGGGGATCACCGTACCGCAGAACGGCTTCGGCGCGCTTCCGATACAGAGAGACAGCAAGGAAGATGCAGTAAAGATCCTGCGCCGCGCTTATGAAGGCGGGATGAGGTTTTTTGACACGGCGAGAGCCTATACGGACAGTGAGGAAAAGCTGGGGCTGGCGTTCGGCGACAACGGCATCAGGAACGATATCATCATTGCTACAAAGACAGGCGCAAAGGATCCCGACACATTCTGGGAACACCTGCATACATCACTGAAAACACTAAAGACCGACCATGTGGACATTTACCAGCTGCACATGGCACCAAAGTGTTACCGCCCGGATGACGGCAGCGGCCTGTATGAGTGCCTTTTGAAAGCGAAGGAACAAGGAAAGATCCTTCACATAGGAATTACCGCGCATCTTTTAAGCGTTGCCGACGAAGCGGTGGGATCAGGGCTTTACGAGACCTTGCAGTTTCCGTTCAGCTATCTTTCTTCGGATAAGGACCTCGAGATCGTCAGAAAATGCGCCGACAAGGGCATCGGCTTTATCGCGATGAAATCACTTGCCGGAGGCCTTATCACAGATTCAAAGGCCGCAATGGCCTATTGCCTCGGCTTTGACAATGTGGTGCCAATCTGGGGCATACAGCGAGAGAACGAACTCACCGAGTGGCTTTCCTTCATGGACAATCCGCCCGAAATGACCGACGAACTCAGGGCTGTGATAGCGCGTGACAGAGAGGAACTTTCGGGCTCCTTCTGCAGAGGATGCGGATACTGCCTTTCCGCGTGTCCCATGGGAATAAAGATCAACAACTGCGCGAGGATGTCACTGATGATAAGACGCGCGCCCACAGGGCCGTGGCTTGCGCCCGCAATGCAGGAACAGATGAAAGAGATCGAAAACTGCATACAGTGCCGCGCATGCGAAGCAAGATGCCCGTATTCATTGCCCATACCGGAACTTTTACAAAAGAATTATGACGACTATCAGAACGTGCTGAGCGGAAAGACGGTCGTATAAGAGATAACAGAAATACAGGGGTTGAACATTTCAACAGCAAAGGAGCAAGACATGGCAAAAGAACTTAAGAAAAGAAGCGAGCAGAGGACGGAAGATACCTGGGATCTTACCGCGATCTACAAGGATGAAGCAGCCTTTGACGCCGATGTAAAAAAGATGGAAGACATCATAAAAGACATCGCGGGCCGTGAGGGAAAGCTCTGTGAGAGCGGAAAGACTCTGAAAGAGTATTTTGAACTGGACGAGGAACTCAACCGGATCGCCGAGCGTGCTTTCAATTACGTACAGAGAATGGCAGATCAGGACACAAAGAACACCGAAAACCAGGCAAAGCGCATGAAACTTTCGAGCCGTTATTCCGAGCTTGCCTCCACCATAGCTTTCGTTGAGCCCGAGCTTCTCGCAGGTCTTTCCGAAAAGGCGGACAAGCTCTATGCGGAAGAGCCCGGACTTCATGCTTATGATGTTTCCATCAACGAGATACTGAGATTTAAGGATCATACGCTCACACCCGCAGAGGAAAAGCTCCTCAGCACCGCGAGCGAAGCGCTGAACGGCTCGGGCAACGTATTCAGCATGTTTGACAATGCGGACCTCGTTTTCCCCGAGATCGAGGACGACAAGGGCGAAAAGATCCGCATCACACACGGACGCTACCGCATGCTTCTCGAGAATCCCAGCGTTGACGTAAGACGCAACATGTTCAGAGAGTACTACAAGATGTACATGGATTACCAGAACACGCTCGCCGCAAACTACAACAACCATGTAAAAACACACGTTTTCTATGCAAAGGCAAGAAAGTATTCCTCAAGCCTTGAGCGCGCCGTTTTCGGAAACAACGTGCCCGTAGAGGTATACAAAAACCTTCTTGACGTGGTGAACAAAAACCTCGACAAGATGCACCGCTACATGGCTATCAGAAAGAAAGTCCTCGGACTTGAAGAGCAGCACATGTACGACCTGTTCATCCCGCTTGTTGACGATGTTGACAAGAAGGTGCCTTTCGAAGAGGGCGCAAAAATGGTGATCGAGGCTCTCAAGCCCATGGGCGAGGAGTATGTGAACACTATCAAGCGCGCACTTTCCGAGCGCTGGATCGACAAGTACGAAAATGAAGGAAAGCGCAGCGGCGCTTATTCCGCAGGCGTTTACGGCGTGCATCCTTATGTGCTCCTTAACTATGACGAGACACTGGATTCAGTGTTCACGCTCATCCACGAACTTGGACATTCCATGCATTCCTATTATTCCTCAAAGGCAAATTCGTGCGTGGACTCAAACTACAAGATCTTTGTTGCCGAAGTGGCTTCCACCTGCAACGAGGCGCTTCTCACAAAGTATCTTCTCGGCAAGACCGATGACAAGAAAGAGAGAGCATATATCATAAACCACATGCTTGACGATTTCCGCACCACACTCTATCGTCAGACCATGTTTGCGGAGTTTGAGTACAGGACTCATGAAATGGCGGAAAACGGCGAGAGCCTCACAGCCGATGCTCTTTCAAAGCTCTATTTTGACTTAAACGTTAAATACTACGGTGACGCTGTTGTTAGCGATCCTCAGATCGCCTATGAGTGGTCCAGGATACCTCATTTCTTCTACAACTTCTACGTTTACCAGTATGCAACGGGATATTCCGCAGCACTTGCGCTTTCCGACAGGATCTTAAAAGAAGGAAAACCCGCTGTGGACGACTATTTCAAGTTCCTGAGCGGCGGCTGCACAAAGGCTCCCACAGAACTCTTAAAGATCGCAGGCGTTGACATGACAAAGCCTGAGTCCATCCAGAACGCACTCGATATCTTCAGCGATATGATGGATGAGTTTGAGCGCTGCATGGAGTGATGAGGGACTCTGATCAGGGTATATGTTGCGCTTGACTATTACCGGTCAAGGCGATACAATCAGACGAGGAATGCGGACATGCATTCCTTCACAAAAAAGGAGGAACGACCATGGAAAAATGGAGATGTACGGTTTGCGGTTATGTTCACGAGGGTCCCATCACGGACGATTTCACATGTCCCAAGTGCAAACAGCCTGCTTCAAAGTTTGAAAAGATAGAGGATGCAAAGAATCCCTATGCCGGAACACAGACGGAGAAAAACCTTGAGGCTGCATTTGCAGGTGAGTCCCAGGCAAGAAATAAATACACCTATTTTGCTTCAAAGGCCAAAAAGGAAGGCTTTGAGCAGATCGCGGCGCTTTTCTTAAAGACAGCCGACAATGAGAAAGAGCACGCGAAGATGTGGTTCAAGGAATTGAACGGCATCGGCTCCACCGCGGAGAATCTTGCTGCTGCGGCAGACGGAGAAAATTTCGAGTGGACCGATATGTACGAAGATTTTGCAAAGACCGCGGAAGCAGAGGGCTTCCCCGAGCTTGCAAAGAAATTCCGCATGGTCGGCGCCATCGAGAAGCATCATGAAGAACGCTATCGTGCGCTTCTCAAGAACGTAGAGATGCAGGAAGTGTTCAAAAAGAGCGAAGTCAAGGTATGGGAGTGCCGCAACTGCGGACACATCGTTGTGGGAACACAGGCTCCGGATATCTGCCCTGTCTGCGCGCATCCTCAGAGTTACTTTGAAGTAAACGCCGAGAATTATTGATCCGTTTTCTGTTTATGCTTGACAAATCCGTGTTTATGGAATATAAATAACTACACGATTTACCACATTAAAGAAACGGAGTGATACATCATGGCGAATATTCTTACTTATGAAGGACTCAAGGCCCTCGAGGCAGAGCTTGAGGAGCTTACGGTCAATAAACGTAAGGAGATTTCTCAAAAGATCAAGGAGGCCAGAGAACAGGGCGACCTTTCCGAGAATGCCGAGTATGATGCGGCAAAGGAAGAGCAGAGGATAATCGAAGGTCGTATCGAAGAGCTCCAGGCTATCCTTAAGGACGCCGAAGTAGTCGACGAGGATGATGTCAGAAGCGGCAAAGTCAATGTCGGCAGCAAGGTCACCATTCTCGATGTCGAGCTTGACGAGACAGTAGAGTACAATATCGTTGGTTCGACTGAGGCAAACATCTTAAACAACCTTATTTCAAACGAATCACCTTTGGGACGTGCCATCATGGGACGAAAGAAGGGTGAGACCGTGGAGGTCGAAACTCCTGGAGGCGTAGTAAAATACAAGATCTTAAAGATCGAAAAGCCCAAGAAATAAGTGACAACAAAACAAAAATAACAGATTGATTCTTCGGGGCAGGGTGCGATTCCCTACCGGCGGTCAAAGTCCGCAAGCCCGGCCATTGTTTCTTAGAAACAATGACATGGCATGAATCGGTGAGATTCCGATACCGACGGTGTAAGTCAACGTTCTTACTGTTGACGTCAGTCCGGATGAGAGAAGAAATAAAAAGACCCCGTGTTTTGCATGGGGTCTTTATTATTCACCTAAAGGACCATTCTCGAGGCCAAAGGCCGGAAAGGATGAAAGGAACAAATGAAAGATTTTTTTGATTCGGTAGCAAAGAATTCGGGTATTGTGATAGCGACGCTGGTGAGCATGCTTGTGCTCGTTGTGATCGCGGCCTTTGTGGAAAGATACGCAAACAAGCTGAACGACTCGGAACGTGAGACCAAGGGAAGGACCGGAACACAGAGGACCAGGCAGCTTGTTGTGATGTCGATGCTCATTGCGATCGCGGTAGTGCTTATGTATCTCGATTTCCCGCTCCCGTTTTTGCCCTCATTTTACAAGATCGACTTCAGCGAACTCCCCGTGATGATCGGAGCCTTCACGTTCGGTCCCATTTCCGGTATCCTGATCGAATTTATCAAGATACTCATAAAGACCATGATAAAAGGCACATCCACCGCGTTTGTCGGCGAGTTTGCAAACTTTATAGTGGGCTCCGCTTTCGTTGTTCCCGCGTCTATCATATATGTGCTTAAAAAGACAAGGATACGCGCATTTATCGGACTTGTTGCGGGAACTGTCGTATGTGTGATCGCAGGCTGCATTTTAAACGTATATCTGCTCCTTCCCACATATGCGGTGCTTTTCCATATGGATCTCAACACCATTATCTCCATGGGAACAAAGGCAAACGCTTCGATAAAGGATCTTACAACGTTCGTGCTTCTTGCGACCGTTCCGCTCAACCTCATAAAGTGTGTGGTGGTAAGCCTTATAACCGGCTGCATTTACAAGCCTTTAAGCCGTGTCATAAAGAACGGCGGAAAATAATATCCCGTTTTCCCACAAAGGAATGCGGTCCGCAATTCCTATGAAAAGCAGTTAAGATCACTGTCGTAGTGATACCCCACGCTTGCGAGCTTTTCTTCGATATCCTGCGCTTCGTCCCCGATGTCGTCTTTTAATGCCTCAAGCGACGGATACTTGTCACGCAGCATGGTATTTACAACTGAAAGCAGTATGAAAGGGTCTTTCGGTAACATTTTTACCTCCGTTTCAATGTGTGTTTTGATCGATCAAGTGTCCTTTAACATAGTTTAAAACAAAACGCTGATAACCGCAACCATGGTTTTTCTTGACTTGGCTGCGGTTCTGCTTTATAATGCGGAAATACGAACACTAAGGTCATTTTACAAGGAGATAAGAAATGGCAGAAAACAATCAGAACAATGCGAATGCACCGCAGCAGGACATAAACCAGCTCCGCAAGGTGCGCCGTGACAAGCTTGCCGAGCTTCAGAACGCAGGCAAGGATCCTTTTGTCATCACAAAATTCGATCAGACTCATCACACGGATGAAGCAAAAGCACTTTACGAAAAGCACGAAGCCGAGCTTCTCAAAGACCGCGCGCCCGTATGCACGGACGGCCTTTCCGAAGAGGAAGCTCGTGAAAAGATAAATGAAGATTACAACGAGCGCCGCGCCATCATGGATGCGCAGCCCATCAATGTTTCCCTCGCAGGCCGCATGATGTTTAAGCGCGTTATGGGCAAGGCAAGCTTTGCAAACATCAGAGATCTTAAGGGCGATATCCAGGTCTATGTCGCAAGAGACGTGATCGGTGAAGAGCCCTATGCCGATTTCAAAAAGTCTGACATCGGAGACATTTACGGAATAAAGGGATACCTTTTCAAGACCAAGACAGGCGAGATCTCGGTACATGCCGCTTCGATCACGCTCCTTTCAAAGAGCCTGCAGATCCTGCCCGAGAAGTTCCACGGCCTTACCGATACCGATACAAGATACCGTCAGAGATATGTGGATCTCATCATGAATCCCGAATCAAAGGACGTATTTGTAAAGCGTTCCGCCATCATCCGCGAGATCAGAAGTTTCCTTGCGGGACGCAATTTCATGGAAGTCGAGACTCCCATGCTCGTCGCAAATGCAGGCGGTGCGGCTGCAAGACCGTTCGTTACGCATTACAATGCCCTTGACGAAGACTTCAAGCTCCGCATTTCGCTCGAACTCTACCTGAAGCGCCTTATCGTGGGCGGCCTTGAGCGCGTTTTCGAGATAGGAAGAGTGTTCAGGAACGAAGGCCTCGACACACGCCATAACCCTGAATTTACCCTTATGGAGCTCTATCAGGCATACACCGACTACGAGGGAATGATGGAACTCACCGAGTCCATGTTCCGCCACGTTGCCGAAAAGGTTCTCGGAACCACCAAGTTCAAGTACGGCGACGTTGAACTCGACTTCGGAAAGCCGTTTGAGCGCCTTACCATGAACGACGCCATAAAGAAATATGCAGGCATCGACTTTGACACGATAAAGACCGACGAGGAAGCAAAGAAGCTTGCCGACGAGCACCATATCGAATACGAGAAGTTCCATACAAAGGGCGACATCATCAACCTTTTCTTCGAGGAATATTGCGAAGAAAAGCTCATTCAGCCCACATTCATCATGGATCATCCTCTTGCGATCTCGCCCCTCACAAAGAAAAAGCCCACAGATCCCGAGAAGGTTGAGCGCTTTGAGCTCTTCATCAACACCTGGGAAATGTGCAACGCATACTCCGAGCTGAACGATCCCATCGACCAGCGCGAGCGCTTCGCCGCTCAGGACAAGAACGCCGAGGCCGGTGACGAAGAAGCCCAGCACACCGACGAGGACTTCCTCAACGCCCTCGAGATCGGCATGCCCCCCACGGGCGGCATAGGCTACGGCATCGACCGCCTTGTCATGCTCCTCACCGACAGTCCGGCAATAAGAGATGTGCTGTTGTTCCCGACGCTTAAGAGTATCAATTAAAAAACACTTTATTTATGCGCCTTCCGGTGATTCCGGAAGGCGTTTTTTGACAAATTTTGACAACGATCATTCTGAAAGACAGACTTGACAAATTCGATATTATGAATTATACTTCGACAAACAGAATGGTTCGCAAAGGGGTAGAAAGATGACAATTGGCGAAAGAGTACTTGAACTTGTCCATGAGAAAGGGATGACTCAGAAAGAGTTTTCCGAGAAAACGGGGATACCGCAAAGCACAATGAGCAGTTGGAAAGGGAAGAAACAGAACCCATCCATCGATAAACTTAAAGTGATCTGCGACACGCTTAAGGTGGACCCATATTACCTTATTTCCGCCACTGAAAGCAATACTGCGTTGAATGAAGATTATATCATTGTCTATCGCAATGACGAAGAATATAATGTTCTTGTCGAATACAGAAAGCTGGACCGGGAGCGGAGAAATCGCCTTGTGGGATATATAGACGCACTGACGGATAATACAAAAAAACACTGGGCGAAGACTTAAATCGCTCTTTTTTTACAATGCAGATTCGATAAAACGAAATATTCATAAAACAGGAGTAATTGATGACTGACAAACGAACGGATACTGAAGGAAACGAGCTTTATAACGGTGAATACCAGAAATCCGATGGCCGGTATGCTTTTCATTACAAGAACAGAGAAGGAGAAAACAAGTGGATCTATGCGCGTCGCCTGACGGAATTGCGGAATGAAGAGTCAAAGATCATTTACCGTGAGTATATTAACATATCAAAAAAGATAAAAAACATTACACTGAATGATCAGTTTGAACTATGGTTATCCGGGAAGAGCCAGCTCCGCAATAATACAAGAGAGTCATACAGATATCTTTACGATGCTTATGTCAGGAATTCCCTCGGCAGAGAATTGATCGATGAAATCTCGACCTTCCGGGTGAAAAGCCACTATTCAACGCTCCTAGTGGAGCGAAGGATTGCGACTGAGACTGTGTCCCATATTCAAAATGTTCTTTATCAGGTGTTCCAGTCTGCTTTGGAAAGGGAAGTGATACAAAGGAACCCGGCCGAACATGCATGCAAGGAGTTTGTAAGGGCTCATTCCAAGCATACGAGCAAAAGGCCCGGACTTTGCAAAGAGCATGCCGAATTGTTCCTTGATCATATCAGGAACTCAGATGAATTCAAAAGGTGGTATCCTTTGATCTGTATGTTTATCTATACGGGACTCCGTATCAGCGAGATGGCGGGGATACGGTGGAACGATATAGACATGGAAAGAAAGACCATCAATGTCGACCATGTTGTTATGTACTGCACACGCGGATATGATAAAGCGGGATTTCACATTTTCTCTCCAAAGACGGCAGCAGGTAAGAGAAAGATACCGTTTGGCAGCTGTGTGGTGGATGCACTGAATATGGAAAAAGATTTCCAGCAAAGGAGTGGCGTTTCTTGTAAAATTTCTGTCGACGGATATGACGGTTTTCTCTTTACAAACAAAAACGGTGGGATAATCGTTCAGAGCTGTGTAAACAGAGCTATTGAGCGTATGGTGCTGAAGTTCAACGAGGCAAAGCACAGGGACAAAAAAGGTGAGACCGTAATATTGCCAAAGATTACGTCGCATTCCTTGCGCCACACATTTGCAAACATTCTGTGTGAAGATGATGTAAATATCAAAGTCATGCAAGTGCTTTTGGGGCATTCTGATATTGAGACGACCATGAATATCTATACTTCGGTACATACAGATTTTCTGTTGAAAGAATATGCCGAAAAGGTACAGATGTAGGAATCCGCATTCGGGAATCCGGCAGAATAGACTGAAACTTTCCGGACCGGAATGGTATTATTGTGAGGTTATAGAAATGGTATATTTTACAGCTGATATGCACTTTGGCCACAGAGCCATAATCAATATGCAGAACCGACCTTTTGAGTCTGTAGAAGAAATGGATAGAGTTCTTCTTCAGAATTATAATTCGGTAGTTCGTCAAAATGATACTGTTTATATTCTGGGCGATATCTGTCATCACATGAAGATCGAAGATGCGGATAACTTGATCAGAAAGATGAATGGAAAGAAATATCTGATAATCGGGAATCATGATAAGAAATATGATCCGCGACTCTTTGAGGATATTAGGGATTTCATGAAGACTTCTATAGACGGATGCAACTTTGCGCTGATGCACTATCCGATGTTGTCCTGGCCGAAGAAGAGCAGCGGAGGATACCAGTTGCACGGTCATATCCATGCACGCATGGAATATAATGAAAAAAATCGAGCAGAAGGTATCAGACGATATGATGTTGGCGTAGATGCCAATAACTTCTTTCCGGTTTCGGTGAAGCAGATAATAGATTTCTTTGGAGAGCAGGTGAATATAGATGATCACGACATTGTATGAACCGTTCCGTCATTGGTCTGAAGGCGGGAGCGTGTATATTCTTTCAGATATGCATTTTGCGGACAGTGACTGCAAATTAATGGACCCGAATTGGATCACACCGGAGGAGCAGGTCGAGATAATTAACAGCATGGTAGGCAAAGGGGATACATTTGTCTGCCTTGGGGATATTGGAGATCCAAAGTATGTTCCTATGATCAAAGCGCGCAAGAAAATTCTATTGCTGGGAAATCATGATGCGCGTGGAGCGTATAAAGAGCTGTTCAGTGAAGTATATGCCGGACCATTGTTTATTTCAGATAAGATCCTATTATCACACGAGCCTGTATTCGGACTTCCGTGGTGTCTGAATATACACGGACATGATCACAACAATACGGAAGCATATAAAGATGGTTGCAAACACATTAACCTTGCGGCAAATGTATGTGGCTATACTCCCATCAATCTTGGCAAGATTATAAAGGATGGTATCCTATCAGATATTGAAAGTATTCATCGTGTAACGATAGATCGAGCGGTGGAAAGGAAGATGAAGCGTAATGAGTAAGGTCTTTGTAATTCCGGATGTTCATCTGAAGCCTTGGATATTTGATAAGGCAGAGGAACTTCTTTCTCAAAATGAATATGACAAAATCGTCTGTCTTGGTGATCTCGTAGATGACTGGGATCAGGAAAAGAATCTGGGTTTGTACAAAGAGACTTTTGATGCGCTTGAGAGATTCATAAATCGACATCCGAACTTTCTGCTCTGCTATGGAAATCATGATGTGAGCTACATTTGGGGGGCGCGCGAGTCGGGGTATTCTGATTATGCAAGACCGGTAGTGTGCGAAGGATTATCAAAGCTTGAAAAGATTATCCCGGCAGGTAATATTGCTTATATCCATCGGCTTGATAATGTTCTCTTTAGTCATGCTGGATTGACGGAAGTGTTTGTTTCTCATTTTCTTCCGGATTTCAGCGGTGATATAGATGATCTTCTTGAAAAGATTAATGGCTTCCGAAGAGATGAACTGTGGTGCGATGCCTCACCAATCTGGGCAAGACCGCAGGATGGCAGAATTGAAATGTACCCCAAAGGATATCTGCAGGTTGTGGGACATACACCGGTTCTGAAAACAGATTACTTTGGAGAAGTAGTCACCGTAGATAATTTCTCGACTTATCGCAATGGAGATCCTATCGGAGATCAGAGGTTTATCTGGGTTGATACAGTTTCAAAGCAGTGGGGATTTGCAGATGGTGACAGAGCACCGAAGAAACTGCTGGATCCCAAAATGGATATCCGCAATGACAGATATTCTCGAGCATGATTATGAATAAAATGATTTAAGTTTGGTATTTTTGTACTACAGCATAACAGACGTTGTGATATATTTAAGCGATTTAGCAGGACAATGCTATTTGGACGGGTAGGGGAATCGAAAGAAACTATGTACCATTGGGTTGAAGACAAAGATTACACCCCGTTTACGCCTTTTAAGGTGAACCACTCGATTGATATTTAATAAGCAAGACTCTGATAATCCTATGCAAAACACAATTATTTGCATAGGATTATTAAAATATATATTGACATTACTTATGGAGGAATCTATAATTTTTACAAACCTATGCAAAACAAATAAAAATGCAGATGTTTGTATAAAAGCGGTGATTTTGATGAAGACACGGACTGAATGTCTAAAAGAATACGGATCGGATTATTTTATCAATCAGATGGTTGCGGAAGGAAAGCTTTTCCGGGTGGATAAGGGTATTTTTTCAGAAAAAGAATATGTCCCTGAACTGGCGCTGCTTTCATACAAGTATCCAAATGCAATTATCACGATGGATACGGCTTTTTATCTGTATGGATTTACGGATGAAGTCCCGGACGTGTGTACCATGGCGACAAAAAGAGAAGCAGCACCCATATCGGATAAGCGAGTGAAACAGATATTCATGCCGGAGGAGCTCCTTGGTCAGGGAAGGACAACAATGGAGTATAAGGGTTATGATCTGCAGATTTTTGACAGAGAACGTATGCTTATCGAATTGGTCAGATATAAGAGCAAATTACCCTTTAATTATTATAAAGAGATTCTGGGAAACTACCGCAGAATCTTACCGCAGTTAAATACAGAAAAGATACGAAATTACGCAGAAGTTGTACCGAAAAGTGATAAAGTGATTAGAACTCTGCGGACGGAGGTATACTGATGATTGACCTTGAAATAATGGTATCCGAGTATTTGAAAGACGGATACAGCGAATTGTTTGCAGAGGCAAGAGTGTGCCAGGATATTGTGTTGAAGGCTATTGCTAAAAGTCCTATGAATCGGAACGTAACCATCAAAGGCGGCGTAGTCATGCGTAGTATAACGGGAGATGTAAGACGTGCTACAAGAGATATTGACTTCGACTTTATAAAGTATTCCATAGAGGAAGAGGCCATAAGCAGCTTTATCAATAAGCTTAATTGCCTTGAGGGAATAACGTTTCAGATATCCGGAGATATCGAAGAATTATCGCAGCAGGAATACCGTGGAAAAAGGGTTTGGGTAGTGATAAAAGACGATACCGGTCATTCATTAAAGACAAAAATGGATCTTGGAGTTCACAAGAATATCCAGATAGAGCAGGATGAGTTTTGCTTTGATGTTTGTCATGATGAAGAAGGTGTTAGCCTGCTGATGAATTCAAAGGAGCAGATATTTGCGGAAAAACTCCGGGCTCTTGTGAAATTTGGAACATTTTCCGGTCGGGTCAAGGACATCTTTGATCCGTGCTATTTATCTGATTATGTAGATACAAACAGGTTGTTAGATTGCGTACATACGTATATTCTTGACGACCCGGGAATGTATGAAAATGACATGGATGATGTAAGGGAAAGAGTTCGAAAAATCTTTTCTGACAAAGACTTCAGGGAGACTGTTGAAACCAGTGATAAAGATAACTGGTTGGGGATTGAAGCAACGGTTGCTTTTGATAAAATTAAAGATTTCTTGGGTAAGCTGGGGTAATCTCTCATTTGCGGAACACTGTAACGCAAATCATAAGGTTTTATTGAAGCGGTAATAACACTTCCTGTACTCTGAAACCGGAGTACAGGAAAAAGTATTGTTGATGAATAATGACAAGTATTCTGATATAATGAATTTGTGTATTTGTCATGGAAAGATTATTTTCAGTTTAACGGAGGAAAAAAGATGGCTGAAACAATTATTTCTGGTGTGATTGTCTGTATAGTTGCAATGATAATGCTCGGAATTGGAGTTAGTCAGCTAAAGAGTAAGGAACCTGTTGGTTTTTATACAGGAGAGAACCCCCCGAAAGTAGATCAATTATCAGATGTCAATTCATGGAATAAGAAACATGGCGTAATGTGGATTATTTATGGCATTTGTATTATTGGCTCGTGGATTTGTTCTGCGTTTATTGGAGGAGACAGCATATACTCCGTGATTCCGTTATGTATAGGCACGATTATTCCTATTCTGATTATGGTATTTCTTCATCACAAATGGGTGAAAAGGTATTTCAAGGAATTCTAAAAAAGGTTGAGGATAGTGGCGATATAAGATATAATTACGCAATTACATGAATATGTGATCGGGGCAACAGCAAGTTGCGTGTTTTATACATATCTCTGTATTAAAATGATAAAAAAGAGGAGGTATGCGTTATGAGCACGAAGGATATATTATTGGAGCTTAGGACGAAGCATGGTCTGTCACAGGATAGTCTTGCTGAAAAGGTATTTGTGACAAGACAGGCTGTTTCTCGTTGGGAGAACGGAGAAACGATCCCGAATACAGAAACATTAAAGTTGCTTTCAAAGCTTTATAATGTTTCGATCAACACACTGCTTGGTTCACCGCATAAGCTTATCTGTCAATGCTGCGGTATGCCGTTGGAAGATGAAATAATCGGACGAAACGAAGACGGCACATTGAACGAGAATTATTGTAAGTGGTGCTACGCTGATGGAACTTACACCTACAGTGATATGGATAATCTGATTGATGTTTGTGTCCGCAACATGGTAAATGAAAATTTCACCGAAGAGCAGGCGCGCTCTTATCTTAAAGATACTCTTCCAAAATTGGATTATTGGAAGAGATTCGATGAACTTAGTGATAACGGACAGTTTGAAGCCTTTAAGAAGCAACTCATTGAAGAAATAAACGGGCTTCATATCGAGGGAATGCCGGAAGTTACAAAGCTTAATGCACTGGTTGGAAAGTTTGTAAATCTTGAGTACAAGCTTCCGAATGGATTGATAGTAAAATATCTGGATGACCAGACAACCTATCTTGGAAATCAACTTGAATCGGAGATTATCGATGGGCTTTGTTTTGGAGTCATAGCCAATATGGATTTCATTTTGATATGTTCTTACGAGGCAGAAGGCGCTAATCCGGAACTGATTCTTTATAAGAAAAGGTGAAGTGAAACTGCCCGGACAGATCTTCGGCTAAACGAAAAAATGAAATAATGCAGCATATGCTGCCGGAAAGGGATCGGGAAACCGGTCTCTTTTTGTTGTGGAAAATGAGGTGAGCAGATGTATTCTGTATCGAGCGGTGGAAAGGAAACTGAAATCCTCGGATGCTAATTGATTTATTCCAATCAGTGTGCTATATTTGATTTGTAAATAAAAATAGTTTACAAATTAAAAAGGACGCATTATGGAAAAATACCTTACTGAAATGCTTCATATGGATACTAAATTAGTCGAGGCTACAGAATTATATGATCATCTCCCGCTTTTATTTAAAGGGACTTATGTTATTTACAAAGTAAACTCAGGTGGAGTTGAATGGATAG
>JAEEGF010725269.1_pt1 | contig 42516 bp, 45 predicted proteins | sample 9134171 | NCBI WGS metagenome assembly JAEEGF01 (sample SAMN16246542, study PRJNA631951) | gut metagenome | biome: gut microbiome; feature: rumen; material: AP-attached | host: Bos | place: Iran: Karaj | collected 2018-10 | reverse complement strand
AAGATGCGTCAGAGTTACGACCAAGCATATGGTCGATGAATGCCGCTGTATAGTACCATAGGTCAGGATCATCAACTTTGTTCTCAGTAGCTATCATAATTGCAAGAGCCCGGACTTGTTCTAACCTAGTCCGTGTTTCGTCTTCTATTCTGGAGACATAATCAAAAGGGACAACACCGCCGCTGTTCCATAACATCTGTTCCGCAGAAAGAACGATTCGCTCTACAGCATCTCTTAGTTCGCGGGAAGAAGGAGTGTATTCATACATGACACACAAGTAGTCATCGTCGGTACTCCTGGCACAGCAGAGGACAGACTCAACATCTCCAGCTTCCCCAAACAGTTTCATGGCAGTCTTTACATCACCTATGTTGTAATACGCACCGGCAACATATCTAAGGGTAAGGCGGTGAATGATGTTGTCTGGTAATTTACGCCCTATGTCATTCCAACGATTGATGCATTCATCGTACTTGTGTAGCGAAAACAGGGCGCGCTCTATTTGGAGAAGATACCGATCAGTAAACCTTTTCCCTTCGTATTCATCCGCGCGTTCTACAATCTTCTCAAGCGACATCTTTTCCGGGTCCTTTTTTGACGGATAATACCAAGGAGACGTCATCCGCTCCCTTGTCTCCTCGCATTGCTTTGCCAGGAGAAGAAACTCGGTCGCTTCCTCGTCTTTCCAGAGCCATTTACAGAAACGGTTCTCTTCTTCATCGATAGAGAGGATCCAGCGGGATCTTTTATGATAGAGAAGATCCTCGATCCAGTCGGATGTCGCATTCTTGCCGTATACCACATTGTAAATGTGCGACAGGGGAATGTCCTTCGATGTCTGTTGCTGCCATAGCAGACAATTCTCTTCGGCGCCGTAGTTGAATTCTTGTCTTGAAGTCGGTCCGGACAGATAGTTGTCGCTGATCCGGAACATATAGTACTCGCTTGGATCGTAGTACCACGGCCCACATGCCATCGCCTTCAAGCAACAGGCCAGGAGAAGAATGCTAATAGCTATATATACTCGATATTTCATCGTTTGTGTATTTTAGAAGATTATTGGCATCAAGATGATACAGGATTACGCTGTGGGTGGAATCTTGTATAGAGGCAGCAACCAATTCTGCAATCTTTATCACTTCATCGGCAGTCGGATATTCCATCCGGATTACGTCTCCTTCCCATAAGGATCGACCCTCAACCACATGATCCTTCTTTACGATGAACGTCCCTTCTTTGCCTTTCTTATAACGTGTTTCGTCAGAGAAGTCAGTCTTGTGAAGAATACCATTGTAACTCCCGTTCCTGAACATCACGCCCCACCCATAGGTCGGGAAAGCGAAATCCAGGGGCAAACCATAACGGATTGTCTTTCCGGAAAGATACGTCTTGACATCATCATAATCGAGGATGGAATTCCTGGTTCTCGTCTCACGAAGAGCACCTGTGTTGTAAACCATCAAAACACCTTGATCCACTGGAGGAGGATCCATCTTCAACTGATGGAGTCGAATGGTTGCACTGACCCGGATTGAATCCGCATGAGCCAAGCCAGCCATTTCTCTACACAAAGCGTAGAATAGTTCTTGAGTTGACCCGGTCCAGTCGCAATCGAGCTGTATTTCCCGAATCTGCCCCATGTCATTGTAATCAGACATATTGAGAACCCTGGTATAGATCTTTGAAGCTAAATCTTTGATACCATCTTCTTTCGTCGAAATCAGGGCTTTTACGGTGATGAATACTGTGGGGACGATCTCGACGCCCGCTGGCTTGGGACTCTTAAACGCAGTTGTCCCGATAGGTATGGCCGAATACGTCGCATTCATCGGAGATGTTTCTACATCGACATCAAAATAGCGCACATACATTTTCCGGATAGAATGTGCTGTGAGGAAGACTGTCTCGTCCTCATTGAGATCAAAGACGGTTTTCCAATGGTAGATTGCATTACTCCGGACTCTCGGAAAAGTGGCCGGTTTATCTACGGGCAGTACTTGTTGTTTCGGCTCTTCCTTGCAAGCAAGAAGGGATAGCAGAATTAGAAAGGCAGTGAGTGCTTTGTGTAAGGCTGATGATGTCATTGATAAGTGATTATTCAGCACAAATTTCAGGATAAGATTAGGTATTTACAATGGTCAAAAAGGGGTTATGTATAAACTGGAAAAGAGAAGTACGAAGTCATTATAGTCAAGCCATTTCATACACTATATTTCGGTTTCGTACAGAAAGCTAAACTTGTTTACTGGACTGATAAAAGAAATCGTTAAATTTGTATGTGATCCAAGCCAATGAGTCCGGTTATCGTCATATCAAAAGGAACGGAACTTCTCCGTGTCCCTTCAGACAGATTAGTTTACATATCTGCTGATGGGAACTATTCCAACATCGTGACTCAAGACAACCATTCAAAAATGGTCTCATTCCAGCTTGGGCAATTGGAAGATTTGATAGGGGATCAATTAGGAGATGCAGGTAACCATTTTATCCGTTTGGGACGGGGATTGATCATCAACTTGGACTTTGTTTACTCCATAGACATCGCTAAGCAGCAGTTGATCTTGTCGGATTGCCTTGATTGTTATCATGAACTATCTGCATCCCGCGAAGTATTAATCAAGCTAAAGGCTTATTTAGATGCACTAATACAAAATGGCTGATAGAATGAAAGACATACGAGACGATGAATTCAGGGTGATAGGTAAACCATCTCCCTTGTCTGTCGGCGGAGGAGGGAAAAAGATGCCGACTCGCCTGATCTCAATTCTGTCTCTACTTCTCGTTTTGGGAATCGGCTTACTAGTATATTTCAATTGGCCGAAAGAAATGCCAGAGAAACCCGAAGATGGTTTGTTTGAGGACCTGCCGGAAGTTGTTGTCAAGCACGATGTCCAGAGACCATTTGGAATAGTGACAGAACAATCTTTCACCGAGAAAATAGATACTGTCATAAACGATGTTATCCTTTCTATTTACATTCCTCATAATGCAACACCAGAACTCACGCTCGGCGTCCCGAATCGAAACGACAATAGTATTGTTTTAGCGGCTCAGGCAGCTGACATTAGGAAGGATAACAGAAAGATTCTTGGAGCGTTCATCTTGAAAGGTGAGCCTCTAGCTTGGGGACTATCAAAGAAGGGCTATTGTGCAATCATCGATGGTAAGATCACGGTTGGCGTGAGTGAAAACTCTCCTTTATTTGAGGAAGCAACCGAAAAAGAAGGCTATTTCTTCAGACAGTATCCTCTGGTAGACAACGGTACACTTGTCGAAAACGAACCTAAGAATAAAACGATGAGAAAGGCTTTGTGTTCCAGAGCAGGACAGTGTTTTGTTGTTGTAAGTGAGTCCGATGAATCCTTTCATGATTTTGCACAAGCACTTGTTGACCTTGGCGTTGATAATGCCATTTATCTGGTTGGTAGTCACTCCTCATTTGGTTGGTACATAAACGAAAATGGAGACAAAACTCTCTTCGCTCCTGACATTCATCGCGGAACATATAAGAACGAAAACTATATTGTCTGGAAAACTACTGCGATCAAGTAGTTTCTTCTCATAGATTGTTTTTTATCATATTTCATTTCTGCGAACTCCAATGGTGTGCGTATTTTTTACACTATTTTTTGGTTTTTCAAATAATAGTAGTAAATTTGCGTGAAATTTACACAACAATTAAACGCGAATTAATATGAACATCATGAACTATTTAGGGTTTTCCAAGAAAAGTACAGGGAGCAGCAACAAATCAGTTAGCGATTCTGACGTGAAACTGCCAAATACAAAAGAGTTTCATTTCTCAGATAAATATCCCAGGAAGGAAGGAGAAACACGCATCTATAACTTGATTATTTTAGATGAGAGCGGCTCGATGTCTTCTATCCAGGAGCAGGCGTTAAGTGGCGCAAACGAAACACTTCAGACTATTCGAACCGCTCAGCAAGAAAACGCTGATGATCATCAGATGATTACTTTCGTAACGTTTGATACAGGAGCACGGCGTCCATATGTAAGAACGATCATTGACTGTGAGCGAATAGAGGCTGTCCAGAATTTGACGCCAAGTCAATATCAACCATATGGTGGAACTCCACTATATGATGCAATGGGCATGTCAATCACTGCTCTGCAAGATCTCGTCAAAGAGGGTGATCATGTTTTGGTCACTGTTATCACTGATGGCTTTGAGAATAGCTCGCACATCTATTCTGCTGAAATGATCAAAGAGCTTGTAGAAAGCCTCACTACCAAAGGCTGGGTATTTACTTATATTGGAGCTAATCAAGATTCAAAACAAACTGCAAGTGGATTAGGAATTCGAAGCACAATGGATTTCCAGGCTTCGATTCAGGGATCGGTTATGATGTTTGAAAAGATGCGCTCCTCAAATCGTGAGTACTATAAGAAAGTTCGTCGAGCAAAAATGACCGGGGAAGCGATAGACTTTGAGGAAGATTTCTTCGCTGAAAAACAAGCCCTTTCTCGCATCACGCCAGAACGCATCGATAGTTTGGTGGATAATCAGATATTTGTTTTCGGGAGCAATGAACTAGGCCATCACGATGGGGGAGCGTCCCGTTTGGCGCTCGAAAGATTCGGGGCTATCTATGGGCAGGGCTCAGGCCTTCAAGGAAGATGTTATGCTATTCCAACGATGAATCTGCCATTGGAGACAATCGCTCACTATATCGATGAATTCATCTGGTTTGCTGACAGCCATCCGGAGATGAAATTTTTGGTTACTCGAATTGGTTGTGGGGTCGCAGGATATCATGAGGAGGACATCGCTCCACTTTTCGCAAAAGCATATAGTTTGCCGAATGTTTATCTCCCTATGGGATTTTGGAAAGTTCTGTCATACAGATACAAGTAAAAGAGTGTCCAGATATCGGTTTTGTTTTTTTTTCGGTACTTGTATAACGATAATTAGAGCATTTTTATTAAATTTGGCTTTTGTGTAAATACCATTAATATAACGGACTGTTAACAATTAATAACACTTAAACAGATAAGCAATGATCAATCTTGAAAAAGGACAGCGAATAAGCATGGATCGCAGCTTAAAGCTGGTTGGAGTTGGCCTCGGATGGGACCCGAGCGAGACGCCTGGTGTGGATTTCGATCTTGATGCCTCGGCTTTTATGCTGGGATCAAACAGGAAAACGCCCAAGGATGAATTCTTTGTCTTCTATAACAACCAAGTATCTCCCGATGAGGCTGTTAAATCGTCCGGTGATGACCTTACGGGCGGCAATAGCGATGGTGGTGATGACGAAACCTTGACCGTGGAACTCGACAAGGTTGCGCCAGAGATCCAGGAGATTGTATTCACCGCGACCATCCATAAAGCGGCAGAAAGGAGGCAGAATTTTGGACAAGTTCGTAACTCATATATTCGAATCTATAATGCTATTAACAATGAAGAAATCGCCAAATATGATTTAGATGAAGATTTCTCCATTGAGACAGCAGTTGAGTTTGGCCGCCTTTACAAGAGAGGCAGCGAATGGAAATTTGAGGCAATGGGGCTTGGTTCTAGAGATGGCCTTCAGGGGCTCGTAAACAAATATTGCTATTAGTACCATGGCTATTAATCTTGAAAAAGGTCAGAGAATCAACCTCGAGAAATCAAATGGTTCCAAGCTTGTAAACTTTTGCGTCGGATGCAATTGGGGCGCTATCATAAAAAAAACGTTTTTTGGTCTATCCTCAAAAGTTGTTGACGTCGACCTGGACTTGAGTTGCCTTATGTTTGATGCGGACGGTAAGCCGGTTGATCATATCTGGTCTCCGCTATATCGTTTCGGAGATCGGAAAGTTGGACTCCCCAACGGGAAGCTCGACTCAATCGATAGAGCCCTCCATCATACCGGAGATGACTTACAGGGCGACCAGAATGGAGATGATGGTCTTGATAATGAGATCATCACTGTGGATTTAGCGAAAGTTGACGAGAAAGTCAATTCCATAGTATTCTTCTTAAACATCTATAATAACGAGGACTATCAAGGGGACTTTTCGGGTATTCCTTATGCCTCTATTAGGATGTATGAAGGTACCGCCACACGAGTCAATGAAGTATTTGCTCAATACGACGTGGCAACTAGGACTGACTGTGTCGGCAAGAGGGGCCTAATCATGGGCAAGCTTTATAAACGCAATGGGGAATGGAAGTTCGCCGCCATTGGAGATGCTTTCGAGGATAAGACCATCGTGAATACTATCGTCCGTGTTATCAAGGACTATTCTAAGTAATCCTATCGTATTGTATATTATTCAAATCAACAAATAAATTCATTATGAGAAGACTACCTGTTTATCTCTTACTTGACACTTCCGGGTCAATGTTCGGCGAGCCTATAGAGGCTGTCCGAAACGGTGTGAACGTCCTTGTTTCCACCCTCCGTCAGGATCCCTATGCCCTTGAAACGGCATACCTGAGCATCATCACGTTTGACAGCACGGCAAAGCAGATAACTCCTCTTACCGAGCTTGCTTCATTCCAACCTCCTGTCATCGATGCTAATGGCTGCACTGCTCTTGGTGAGGCTCTGTCCCTTCTTGCCAGTTGTGTTGACAGAGAAGTCACCAAGACGACTGCCGAAGTCAAAGGAGACTGGAAGCCGCTTGTGTTTATTATGACTGATGGTGTTCCTACCGACACACTTAGCAAGGGACTTAACGAATTCAAGAAACGGAAATTCGGGACTGTCGTTGCCTGCGCTGCTGGTGCCGGTGCTGATACGAATACCCTCAAGCAGATTACCGAAAATGTTGTCTCTCTTGACACTGCTGATAGCGCCACCATCAAGTCGTTCTTCCAGTGGGTGTCCGCATCCATCAGTACTGGTAGTATGAAGGTCGAGGAGACAGGATCGGAGGTTGGTTCTCTTAGCGAACTTCCGCCGCCCCCCGCTGAAGTTAACATCGTTCTTTAGTCTTTGTATGTAGAAGGGCCCATAAGCCTGGGCCCTTCTACTGTATTATCACATAAGCGTTAACACTCAAATGTCTACCAGAACATTACCTGTTTATTTATTGATTGACACCTCCGGATCGATGCAGGGGGAACCGATCGAATCAGTAAAAGTTGGCCTTGATGCCATGGTCGCTAGCCTTAAGAACGATCCGTTCGCGCTTGAGTCTGCTGCTATCAGCATTATTACCTATGATAGAGATGTTAACGTCGTACTTCCATTAACACCTCTTGGCGACGTTCAGATTCCAACGATTGTCGCACCCGAGTCCGGCCCTACTAATATGGGTGCAGCGCTTAAACTTCTATGCAAACAGGTTGAGAAAGAGGTCCATTTGAGTACTCCTGAACGAAAAGGTGACTGGATGCCTCTTCTGTTCCTTATGACGGACGGAAAACCGTCAGATATTCTGGAATACAGGGAAGCCGTGGAGATGGTTCGTAAAAAGAACTTTGCAACCATTGTGGCTTGCGCTGCTGGCCCCAAAGCAAAAGTGGAGCCCTTAAAACAGCTTACAGATAAGATTTACACTCTTGATACTATGGACATGGACACTTTCAAGCAGTTTTTCCAGTGGGTGTCCTACACAGTTCAAGAAGGGAATCGGAGTATCGGTTCCCCCCAAAGCCTTAGTCTTCCTCCAGTACCCGAGGAGGTCAACCATCTCCTGTAAGAGGACAAGGCCCGTAACGGCACGAAATAACGAAAAAACATTATACAATGAGAAGATTACCGATATATTTTCTTGTGGACGTTTCTGAGTCCATGGTCGGAGAGCCTATTGAGCAAGTTCAAGAAGGGATGAAAACCATCATTCAGGAACTCCGGGTCGATCCTTATTCCCTGGAGACGGTATTCGTCTCGGTCATTGCTTTTGCTGGTAAGGCAAAGTGTCTATCGCCACTCACTGAGATTTACAAATTCTACCCTCCGACATTCCCTATTGGCGGTGGCACTTCTCTTGGTAATGCTATGAACTTCCTCATGGACGACATTGACCGTTCTGTGGTCAAAACGACTATGGACGTCAAGGGTGACTGGAAGCCCATCGTTTTCCTTTTTACAGATGGTACCCCAACAGACAATCCTAGCAGTGCTTTTCAAAGGTGGAACAATCAATACAGACGCCATTGTAATCTGATTGCAATATCCATTGGGGATAATGTGGATACGGGCATCCTCGCTCAGGTCACTGATACCGTTCTTCGTTTGAAGGATACAGATAAAGATTCATTCAAACAGTTCTTCAAGTGGGTGACCGCATCTATCAAGACGACAAGTGTATCAGTTACGGACGCTGGGACAGATGACCTTCAGCTAGCTCCGGTGGATGGTATTAATCTCGAGAAGGTTAATGACAACGGTCATGTTAGAATCGATGAGAATTTTGCCGTTATTCTTGGCAAATGCCAAACCACAGGAAAAGAGTACCTGATCAAGTACGCGAAACGTCTCAAGAATTTTGTTTACGAGCAAAATGGTGTCCGGTTGGAATATGACGGTATTCCTGTCCGTTTTTTCAAACTAGTCGGAGCCTATCCAATAAATGGAAAGGAGTACCAGTCTTTGTCGGATTCCGGAAAGACTCCTGTTATCAACACTTCTGAAATGATCGGCCAACCCACATGTCCATGTTGTGGCAATCAATTCGGATTGGTTGTTTGTGAATGCGGGAATGTTTTCTGCGTTGGTGAAGATGGTCATGCAAAATGTCCGTGGTGTGGATTGGAAGGGACGTTGGGCGCAATTGGGGAAGGAGGTATGGATGTGAAACGCACTAGAGGATAGAATCATGATAAAGAAGAAAGATCTTCTAGAAGCGATTTCCATTTTGGAATCTAACCAGTCTAAACTGGAGGATGCCATCAAAGCCCTTGATCAAAAGATTGTTGACATCAGCAACTCCCTTCTGGAGGTTTGCGGAACGAGTGATAGCAATACCCAGTCAATACGGGCGTTGGATCAGACGTCAGCTTCCAATAGAAGTTCAGTTGAATCTCTCCGTCGCGCAATGGACGGCGTCCAAAACTCCATGCAACAAATAGCATGGACTAAAGAAAAAGACACAAAAGATTTTATTTCATTCTTGAAGGAGAAGTATCAGACGGATTACAACGATTATTGTATGGCAAACGAAACAAAATATATAACCCGGGTTAATGATATTCCGATCGTACTTCCAAATGCGACGGTTCGCAAGGAATATAGTGCATCATTCTCACTTCCAGATGACCTCGTTGAGAGTTATGAGGTCGAAGGTTTAGATAAGGAGAAAGATGGCCTTGAAGCGGTGGTTGATAAGTTGACCTGCACCATATCCGGCACCCCGATTAATGCGAATGACTACACATTGGTTATCAAGTACAAATACGTCGGATGGGATTCCAGTAAACCTTCCGCTTTAGAAAGAATGGTCCATTTGATTGTTAACCCGAATCCCAAAGATCTTTGGCAGGACATTCCTACTGAAGAGAGCATCCCTTACTTCCAACCAGATAAGGAATGTGATTATGTGAAAGTTCTAGAAAAAGATGGCGAAGCCAGAAAAGACATTACGGTGGCAAGTGTCCGCGGTCGTTCCCATGCGCATAAAGGTTCTCCCCGTGATGACCACTACAGAGTCGAATTCAATGAGGGGAACGAGTGGTATGTATTGGCCGTCGCTGATGGCGCTGGTTCAGCTAAATACTCAAGAAGAGGATCGACTATTGCATGCGATACTGTTGTGAACTTCTGCAATGAGGGCCTGAAGGACTGTGCCTCGTTTGAGGATTTGATCAAGAGCTATGCTGACAATAAGACAGTTGACAGCAAGAAAGCTGTTCTCAACGAGTTGTATAAACTTCTAGCGAATGCTGCATATAAAGCCACACAGGCAATCGAGAAGGAAGCCACAGATGTCAACGCCGCCATTGACAGATTTAATACGGAAGGCGAGTCTGAGGATTTCCCTGCACCAGAGATCAAAGAAAAAGTCACTGAACGAGACTATGCAACGACTTTGCTCTTGAGTATTAGTAAGAAATTTGACTTTGGATGGTTTGTCGCATCCTTCTGGGTGGGTGATGGAGCGATCTGTATCTACAAGCGGGGAACGGAAGATAATCCTTCGATGGCAAAAATGATGGGAGTCCCCGATAGCGGTGAGCAAGCCGGCCAAACTGTTTTCATCACGATGAAGAACATGGTATTCAAGGATCCTTCCGCCCTCTACAACCGGTTAAAGTTCGAAATAGTCGACGATTTTGACGCCTTGTTCCTTATGTCTGATGGGGTTTCTGATCCAATGTTCGAGACAGATGCCAATCTCGCAAATCCTCAAAAATGGGATGAGTTTTGGGAGAATCTCGCAGGTAAGAATGATGATGGAGTAGCGGTTCACCTTACTGATGACAATGAGGAATCGAAGAACGAATTGCTGAAGTGGCTCGACTTCTACATTGGAGGGAACCATGATGACAGGACGATAGCTATTCTATATTAGTATGAACAGGCCCCGATCTAAAAGGTTTCTCATCGATGCAATCGACGAAAGACTCGGTGACGTTGAGAAGGAGAAAAAGTTTGACCTTATTATGGTCTTCGTCGGACTGGCGATGGCTGTTGTCGGTGTTCTTCTCCTTTCAGTAGGCATAACAAATAGCACCTGGGCTGCTCTGGAAATCATTATGGTTATGGTCGGAGTTGCTCTCTGCTATGTGATGACAAAGGAGTATATAGATGATTGCAAGAAAGCAAAGCGTCAGAATAACAATCAATAAGATATGCCAGCACCTAAGATTATCACTCTAACAGCTAATGACGGATCAACTGTTGAGTTCGTCAATGAAGTTAAGGGTTCAGGCGCGATGAAGGATGTATACTTCAGCCCTGATAAGTCATATGTCGTAGGATTTTTCCGCGATAAGCAGGATGCTATCGCTAGAGCTCGTCTGGAAGACATTACAGGTAAGTACCGTGATAAAGTTTTTAATCAGGTCGGAGGAAAGTACTGGGAAGATTTCTTCTGCTGGCCAACTAAGATTGTTGAATGGGAAGGCAAAACTGGCATAGTCTGTCCGACATATCAAAGCAAATACTTCTTTAAAGGAGGCAGATTTGATGGGCAAGAGAAGCAAGGCAAGTGGTTTGCCTCTGCTAAGCTGATGAACAAATTCATCGAACCGGATCAGAAAGGCACTTTTTTAACGCACATGAATATGTGCCTGAAGATTGCTCGAGCCGTTAGACGAATGCATGCTGCCGGGCTAGCCCATTCAGATCTCTCATATAAGAATGTGCTTGTTGACCCCCTGAGCAGCAGTGCGTCCATCATCGATATTGATGGCTTGGTTGTCCCAGGGAAATACCCGCCTGACGTCATGGGAACGCCGGATTTTGTCGCTCCCGAAGTGTTGGAGACTAGAGCCGAACCTCTAATTGACCCCGCGACAAAGCAGATAAACCCGAAAAAGAAGCTTCCTAGCCGCCTTACGGATGAGCATGCCCTTGCCGTTCTCATCTATATGTACCTGCTTAACCGGCATCCTTTGCGCGGAGGCCGTGTTTGCGACCTCGATCCGGCTAAAGATGAAGAGCTTTCGATGGGGAAAATGGCATTGTTTGTTGAACACCCAACAGACAAATCAAACAGGCCTAAGGTGTCACAGATGGCTCCCTCGGAATTACCTCAAGGTGATGTGACCAAAAGGCCATATACCATATGCGGTCCATACCTTAAACCCCTATTTGAAAGAGCCTTCATCGCTGGACTTCACAAACCCGATCTAAGACCGACGGCAAATGAATGGGAAGATGCTTTGGTTAGGACTACAGATTTGATGATTCCATGCCCTAACAAACAAAACTGCGAAGCGAAGTGGTTCGTCTTTGACAATACTACAAAACCTCGTTGCCCTTTCTGTGGAGCAGAGTATCACGGCCAACTCCCTGTACTGAATCTCTATTATTCTCATAAAGCCGGTTCATTCCATCCGGAAAACCACAGGTTGATGGTCTATGATGGCCAGTCGCTCTATATGTGGCATGTTAACCGAAACATCGCCCCGAACGAAAAGATAAAGGACGAGCACAAGAAGCCGGTTGGTGACTTCCATTTCCATCACGGGAGATGGATCCTTATCAACCGAAAGTTGAATGATATGTGGGACGTCACAGACCCAGGAAATCATAAACAGATCCAGGTAGGGGAGTATGTCGAACTAACAGAAGGAAGACAAATCCTTCTGGACAAAGATGTGGCCCATGGCGGACGTTTGGTTATCGTTCAGCTGGTGAAGAACTAACATTCCAAGATGGTTTATATTGTCCGAAATAATCAGGACTTTGGTCCCTATGACGAGCATGCCTTGAAGACTTATGTCGATAATGGGCAGATTCTCAAGTGTGACCAAGCTCGTGATACGGTCACGGGAGAGATTAACTCGGTCAAGTACTTTCTGAAGAAGGCACATATAAAAACTCGTGTCGTTCATAAAGGGAACCTCTTTTCTCAACTCAAGGACATTGGCGGTGAACTAATCTTTCCTAAACAAACGATTTTTTCTAAGCAATGGACAAAAGATAAAGCACTGATCGTTTTGGCTCTCGTTGGGATGTTGCCAACTGTGCTGATGTTTCTTCCTCTGGGGGATTGGGGAACTTTTTATTTCATCTCATTGTATTTCTCCCTCATTTGGGGTTTGTTCTTCTATTACATTTTCAAGACGCCCCAGGTCTCACTAAAGACGACGGCCATTGTTTTCTTTTTGGAACAGGCATTTGTCTTTGCTGCTTGGGAGCTATTGGGAATTCCCAGGCTCAACTTCTTCTATCGATTCATAGAATCACCATTTCCGATGAGCGCCATCGGCTTCATCCTCGGAGTTGGTCTTAGTGAAGAGCTTGCTAAACTGATTCCTTTGTTGTTCATTAGTTCGAAGTCAAAACAACCTCTAATTCCGCAGACTCTCGTATACTATGGTCTGATGTCGGGTATAGCTTTTGGTGTATATGAGGGCGTTCATTACCAATTGAGCGTTAATTCAACACTTGAGTATTCCGCTTCCTTCTTTCATAACATAGCTAGGCTTACGAGTCTTCCCTTTATGCATGCTATATGGTGCGGTATTGCTGGTTACTTTGTGGCTTTTGCAAAACTGTATCCGAAGTATAGACTATCTCTCTATGTTTTAGCTTTGTTTGTTCCAGCGTTACTACACGGGCTATATGATACATTAGTCGGCACTAATGTTTTATTTGCATTCATTGGCGTAGCCATCTCATTCATTGGAGTCATACTGTTGAATACCTATTTGAAGCAAGGAGTGAATTATCAATCTAAACTGAGGAACTAATGGGAGAGTGTCGTTTTTGCCATAAAGATGCCGGGTTCCTCAAGAAGGAACACGATGAATGCCGTCGTAAGTTTGAAGATGCCTGCAATAGTATTCAGCGTATCATTGAACAGTGTTTCTCAACAAAGACCGATTTTTATACAAAACTTGGAGAGGTAAACACTGCGCTTACCCGAGGAATGGTATCTAATGAAGAGAAGTGCAATCTATACGTGACATGTCTCGATAATGCCGTAGAATCATATCTTAGGGATAATGTTATCGATGACTCAGAGTACAAGATGATTACCCGCTTCGTCCAGTTCTCTGGGATGCGTCAAGAAGATATCAATGCAAATCACTCGCTTGACAAAGTCGTTCAATCCCAGGTCCTGAACGAGATTCTGAATGGACAGGTACCAACCCAACGTTTTTCAGTAGCTGGAGGTCTTCCTTTTATGCTTGGGCGTGATGAGTCTCCGGTATGGGTCTTTAGAAACATCACGCTGCATGAGCAAAAGACAATTCGTCAAACTGTTGGAAAGCATAATGGATTCAATATCCGCCTTGCTCGCGGAATCTATTATAGAACTGGAGGGTTCAAAGGTACTCCTGTTGAGACAACCTCCATGCAAAAGGTTGGGACTGGGATGGTCTGCCTGACAACAAAGAACCTTTATTTCTCCTCTTCGGAGAAATCTCTCAAGATCCCATATGAAAAGATCATAAGTATCAATACCTATTCTAATGGAATTGATCTCCAAAAGGATGGAGCTAAAGAAAAGCCCATCTTCCTAGAGGGGGTGGATGCTTGGTTCTGTTATAATGTGATTGCCAACTTGAAGTAAATTGATTGACTAGTAATTATTAACAATAATACAATGGAACAGAAACATCACTACTCTGGATTAACTGATGCTCAGGTACTTGAAAGCCGAGCAAAGTATGGTGTCAACATTCTTACGCCCCCTGAGGAAGAGACCTTTTGGGACAAAGTTAAGGATTGTAGGCATTTTTGGTTAATCAAAGTCATCGGGGCCCTTCTTGTTTTGTCGATAGCGGCCATCCTGCTCCTCCCGCTTTTTAACGTCGCTTTGCCGGATAATGTATGGGTGGGGCCGATCATTCTTGCCGTCCTTTTTGTCTTGACCTATATCGTCGCATATCTCGGCGGCGAGTGGGATGAAGATGAGAAGAAGTTCGACATGGATCCTCTTATCACTATCTTGCTGGCAGCGCTTGTCCTTTCCGGTGCTATTTCCTTCTATCAGGGTGTCTTTGGAGGCGTGGCTGGTGTTGAACCCTATTTCGAGCCGATTGGTATTGCAATCGCTGTCTTGTTAGCGACAGGTGTTGCCCATATCCTGGAGGCTCAGAATGAAAAAACCTTCAAGAGTCTGAATGAGGTTAACGACGAAACCTTGGTAAAGGTCATTCGTAACAACAATGTATGCCAAGTTCCCAGAAAAGACATTGTGGTTGGGGATATTGTCATCTTGGAGACAGGCGAAGAGATTCCTGCGGACTGCAAACTACTTGAAGCTCTTAACCTCAATGTCAATGAGTCTTCTCTGACCGGAGAGCCGCAATGCTCAAAGACGACAGATCCGGCATTGTTTGACAAAGACGCCACATACCCCTCTAACCATATCATGAAGGGATGTACCATTATTGAAGGGTATTGTACATCAGAAGTGTTTGCCGTTGGAGACAAGACCGATAGCGGAAAGGTCTTTGAGGCTGCGCAGGTTAAAGATGGCGATGCTACTCCACTGAGTGAGAAGCTTGATTGGCTCGCTGGCATCATTACAAAGGTAAGTTATGCTCTTGCGGCACTTATCGTTATCGGACGACTTATTCAATACGCGTTTAAACAGCCGGAGCATAGCCCGTTGATGCTTTTTGTTTACTTGGGTATATCAATACTCCTTGCGGCTGGCGTTTTCTTTATTCTTCAAAAGAGAAAGAATGAGGATAACGCTGATGACTTAGAGTTGTATCAGTCATTGGCCTTTATGTTGTTGCCTCTGATCGGAGCCGTTCTCTACTTTGCGATTGGGACAACCGGTGCAATGGATTGGCCTGGTTTCATCAAGTATGCACTTGACTCTATCATGATTGCGGTCACCTTGATTGTGGTTGCTGTTCCTGAAGGACTTCCAATGGCTGTTACGCTCAGTCTCGCATTCAGCATGAAGCGTCTAATGAAACAGAACACACTGCCCCGAACAATGCATGCTTGCGAGACGATGGGCGCCACATCTGTTATCTGCACCGATAAGACCGGAACTCTGACCAAGAACCAGATGCAGGTTTATGAGACCGCCTTTGCAGACCTTCAAGATCAGGCTTTATCAAACGATAACACATCAAGCTTGATTAAAGAGTGCATCGCGGTTAATACAACAGCGAACCTTGATTTTGCAGATCCTGCAAAGATTAAGGCTATCGGTAATCCTACAGAGGGAGCGCTTCTCCTGTGGCTTAACAAGGAAGGTGTTAATTATCTCCCTATCCGAGAGGAAGCCGAGATTCTCGACCGTCTGCCTTTCTCGACAGAACTGAAATATATGGCCACGATCGTGAGATCCAAAGTGTCCGGAAAGAAGGTCCTGTATGTAAAGGGCGCGCCTGAAATCGTGATGGGATTGTGCGAGGTTAAGGAGGAAGATAGGAAGAAGTATGAGGCCAAGCTGGCTGAGTATCAAAGCAAGGCGATGCGTACGCTCGGCTTTGCGTACTCTGAGTTGGCTGAAGATGAGGATGTGTTCTTCGAAGGTAAGCTTCGTGTTAATGATCTTACCATGATGGGTGTGGTCGCAATCTCGGATCCCGTCAGAGAAGATGTCCCCGCAGCTATTCGTGAATGTCTCGATGCTGGTATCGGAGTCAAGATAGTGACCGGAGATACTCCCGGAACAGCAAAGGAAATCGGACGACAGGTTGGCCTTTGGACAGATAAAGATACCGATGCTAACATCCTTATCGGTCAGGACATCAGCAGCATGACAGATGATGACTTGAGAAAGAGATTGCCTGCAGTGAAGATCATCTCTCGAGCAAGGCCAAATGATAAAGAGCGGGTAGTCAGGATACTCAAGGAATTGGACTATGTGGTCGCCGTGACTGGCGACGGGACCAACGATGCGCCTGCACTTAACGCCGCAAATGTCGGACTGTCTATGGGCGACGGAACGGCCGTTGCGAAGGAAGCTAGTGATATGACAATCCTGGACAATTCTTTCAGCACCATAGCTAATGCCGTTATGTGGGGGCGTTCACTGTATAAGAATATCAAGCGCTTCATCCTCTTCCAGATGACGGTTAACGTGGCCGCATGTTTGATCGTTCTTATTGGCGCCTTTATTGGGACGGAGTCTCCTCTTACAGTTACCCAGATGTTATGGGTGAACTTGATTATGGATACATTCGCTGCTTTGGCTCTGGCATCATTGCCGCCGACCCATGCTGTAATGAAAGAAAAACCCCGCTCTGTAAACGAGCATATCCTTAAGGGTATGGGTAGGGGAATCCTAGGAGTTGGTCTTGTCTTTACAATCATCCTCCTTGGAATCCTACTCTTCTTCCAGCATTCCGATGTGACATCTTTATCCAACCTGTCTCTTAAGTGGGGAGCCTACAATGGCCTTTCTGCCTATGAATTGGGATTGTTCTTCACGATTTTTGTCATGCTGCAATTCTGGAACCTGTTCAATGCAAAAGCATTTATGACAGGCAATTCCGCATTCAAGGGTATCTCTTGGAATAATACTAGGTGGTTCATTCTGATTGCACTGATCATTTTCATCGGCCAGATTATTATAGTTCAGGTTGGTGGCGAGATGTTCAACGTGGCACAGGGTGGCCTTAAGGTGATGGACTGGATAATCATTGTCATCGCCACGTCGTTTGTCCTTTGGATAGGAGAGATTGTCAGGCTCTTTAAGAAGAAGAACGCATAGAATCAATTCTAGGAAGAGGGGCAAAAACCTCTATGCCCCTCTTCTCGTTTACCCCGAGCTGCACTATTGCATTCTATCTCTGGAAATATGACTTCGCAGATACTCATTCTTCTTGTGTCTATTGTGCTTGCCATTTCGGGACTCATGATTGAGCTCCTGTCTAAGTCGCGTGCTAGGAGAATAATCCCGGATAGCGGTAGGCGGCCATACACAAGCCATAGGAATCTTCGTCTTCTTGGGCATTTTAAGTATAAGCCCGGATCCATTTCCTATCAGTGCTTCTGTCTTGGTCCTCTGCCCATTGCGCCTATTGGTTGCTATCTGTGTGATTCGGGGGCCAACCATGCAATAGTATCTGCTCAGAAGAGTGTGATTCTTGAAGTTTGTTCCTTATACCTTCGTTGGGGATGGGTTGTCGCTTTTGTGGCTTTGCTCGTCATTCTTCTCTGAACCATATGCTTGTCATATTGCGATATTGATGAAACAGATGGTATCATTTCTTGTATTCTTATTTTTCACATCTGGGTGTTGCTGTGCTCAAGATGTAAAAGGACGCATGGAAATGCCCGAGATTACAAAGGATGATGTTATTCTGGACTATACTGGTTTTACGGTGTCATATAATTGCGAAACGCTAACTCCCAAATGGGTCGCATATGAATTGACAAAAGAAGAAATTGACGGGGAAGTTTCAAGAAGGAGCGGGTATAGCATGGACCTGGACTTCCATGGTAGACAAGCGATGCGCGAGGATTACTCAAACTCCAGTTGGGACAAGGGGCATATGGCTCCCGCTGCCGACATGAAATGGAGTGAACGAGCCATGAAGGAGAGCTTTTATTTGACGAATGTTTGTCCCCAGAACCATTCACTTAATGGAAAGAGTTGGCATGCTTTGGAGAAGAGAGTACGTAGTTGGGCTCAACAGTACGGAAGAGTTTATACGGTTTGCGGACCTGTATATGGAGAGAACAAGTATGGTAAAATAGGGAAAAATGGCGTTCAGATTCCCGATGCATTCTTTAAGGCCGTTCTTGTTCCATACGAAGAATCCTATGCTGGAGTAGCCTTTTTAATGGATAATGATGAAATCTCCCACCCGATTTCTCAATCATATATGACGATTGATGATCTTGAATTGATAATTGGTATTGATTTATTTGTAAATTTGGCTTTTGAAGCAGATAAGACTGAACATCAGGTAATTTGTTCAATATGGAACATTTGAATCGCTCACTTATATAAGGGGGACGGTTGAAGTGTTGTTTTCGAGCCATAGAAAGAAGACAAGTAGACTCTATGTCGGACGGTTTATCTAAAATAGTGTCTCCATTGGAGATTACACTTGAATGGACGAGGACTCTTCCAGAACCTGCCGCCGTTCTGTCTCTCGCTGCTTTTGAGTTGAAGAAAAGATCTGACATAGCAGATCAGTTTGGTTCCATCGTATTTCTCGGTTCAGCTATTGCCTTAGACGGAAAGGCGTCCTCTGACGATGGGGGAATCCGACTTGATGTCTTGGATACATCCGATAATATGGCCCCGATCGGAAGATGTCGGATGATAATTGATTTGGAAAAGGTCACGGCTGAAAAGATCAAATTATTTGCTTATACGCTTCCTGAGAATAAAGGGAAAAAGCTTTCGTTCTGCGATTGTATTACCGCCAAGGTCACCTTTAAGGACGCCACAGGAAAGAGTTATTCTCAAGATCTCGTTCAGTTGGCGCCTAAAGCAGGTATGATGGCCGTTTGCTTGGGTACATTGAAAAGCGGCCGTTCATGGAGTTTCAAGGCAGATGTCTTGCCATTTGTGGGTGGCATACGAAAAGTGTTTGAGACTTACGCGGATAAAAAAGCGTATTCACAGCACCCCATTGCCCAGGAGTCGATTCATGAAGACCTTCGCAGAAGAATTACCATCTTCTTTGAAGAATCTCTAGAGAGGGCACGGAAAGAAGAAGAGGCTAACAAGGCTCGTCGAGCCGCTGAAGAAGCCCGTAGACTAGCCGAAGAACGCAGAAAATTCGAAGAAGAGAAAGCGCGCTTGGCCGCCGAAGAGGCCGCTAGGCAAAAAGCAGAAGAGGAACGGTTAAGAAAAGAGGAAGAGGCCAGACTGAAGGCTGAGGAGGAAGAACGTCTCCGGAGGGAAGAGGAAGCCAGACTGAAGGCTGAGGAAGAGGCCAAAAAGAAGGCTGAAGAGGAAGTGGCCAGACTGAAGGCGGAGGAGGAAGAACGTCTCCGGAAGGAAGAGGAAGACAGACTGAAGGCTGAGGAAGAGGCCAAAAAGAAGGCTGAAGAGGAAGCCAAGAAAAAAGCTGAGGAGGAGGCTAAAAAGAAGGCTGAAGAGGAAGAGGCCAAACAACAAATGGTATCGAGCCAGCCTGGTAGTAAACGCTGGAAGCATCAGGTTCAAATAATGCATGAGTCCTCCGATCCAAACAACTCAGTGCCGGAAGACTCAGCAAGTGTATTGTCAGAGGAGCAGAGATCAAGAAAGACAAAGGCTTGGAAAAATGCTCGAAACATACGATCGTCCGCTGAAACAGATGAACCCAACAGTCCTGATGGAGTTACAACAGTGTCTACACCAACAATAATGGAACAGTCCTCGCCAAGCACCAGGAGCCTTAGTGGGGGAAAAAGGTGGAAGAGTCAGGTGGCGAAGATGCATGAAGGAGAAGAGGCGGATATTACTGCTGTCGTAGAAACTCCTCCGATTCCGCCAGCTACGGAACAGGTAACACAACAAGAGTCACCGAATGCAAGACGTAAATACCCAAGAATAAAAAGATAAGAATCTTACTCATCATTAATTATAAACCACAAAAGTTATGGCTAAATTATTCGCAGCTGATGATTTCAGCAAAGAGATTGTTGTTGGAGACGAGCTTGTCTTCGACAAAGACATTAAGCGACTCAGGGTTGACCTCACTTGGGAGGGGACCGATCTCGATGTTTGCGCCTTCCTTCTTGGGAAAGACGGTGTAATGACAGAAAAGTCTGACCTGGTTTATTACAAATCAGAGCGTCGATGGCTTCCGAACAAGGCGTTTGATGATCCCGCATTTGACCCTCTTGATGGTAAGGTAAGCGTATGGCCTGCCCAGGGGTTCAAGAATCCTATCAAGTGGAGAGATGCTACTCTTCCCATCTCCGGTGATGACGCTGTTATCGGTTCTTGGGATGACATGTCTGACAGTGAGGAATGCGGTGAAACCATGCATGTCCTTCTTGATGAAGTCGATGTCACGAAGCACAAGAGCATCGTTATTGCTGCAGTTGTCGGTATCGACAAGATCAAGGAAGGTGAGACCTTCGCTGCGGCAAAGAAACCCGTGGTTACCATCACTAATGTCGAAAATGACAAGGAGCTTGCTAACTATAAGCTTGACGCAAAATTCCCTGACAAGGATGCTGTTTGCATAGGCAAACTCATCTATGATGAGGACGAGCTTAAGTGGAGCTTCGTCGCCATGGCTGACGGCTATAAGGGTGGTATCATGTACCTTGCCCAGAACGTTTTTTAAATCGCGAACTATGGCAAAGTCAAATAAACTTTTTACCGAGGATGACTTCTCGAAGGACGGTGGGAAAAAGTTTCCCTGGTGGATTGTTATTGCCTTGTTGGCAGTAGCAATTATTGTGGCGCTGTTCTTGCTCTTAAAGAAGGGTAAGAGCGAACCCACCCAGCCTGAACCTGTGCAAGTCGAACAGGTCGCTAGTATTCCCGAGACCACTCCCAGCCCTGATGAAGCGACAGTGGCATCCACAGACAATGTCTCTACTACCCAAGAGGCCCCTAAAGCTGATGCGCCAAAAGTCGAGGAGCAGAAGCAGACCACCTCGAATCAGTACAGCGGAGACCTCTCTATCTTGAACGGAAAAACACTTAAAGAAAAAGCGAACGTCGTTATTCGCGGCTACTTCGGGAATAATCCTGAGCGTAAGCGTACCCTTGGCGATGCCTACCGCGAGATTCAAGACAAGGTTAACGAGATGTACAGAAACGGCGAAGTGAGATAGCAATCTCTGAAGAGTTAGTGGACCGGGTGGTTCTATGCTTTCCGGCCCACTACTTTTTCTGCCGAAAAGACTGGAAGCGTTCTATTATGTCAAATGTCTTTTTATAAGGAGTGTTATTATGAGAATCGCCGAATCAGAATTAATCATTAATGCAGACGGATCCATCTTCCATCTGCACATCAAGCCTGAACAGCTAGCAAAGAAAATTGTTCTCGTTGGCGATCCCGGAAGAGTGGCGTTCTTTACCCCATTATTCGATGTCGTAGAATGTGAGGGTGCATCGAGAGAGTTCGTTTGGGCTACTGGTATTTATAAAGGAGAACGGATAACCGCCCTTTCCACCGGTATCGGTACTGACAATATCGATATCGTCATGACCGAACTGGATGCCCTTGCCAATGTTGATTTTTCAACTCGTGAGGTTAAGTCTGAACATACAACTCTTACAATTGTTCGCGTGGGTACCTGCGGGGCACTGCAGCCCGAGATTCCTCTGGGCTCTTTCATCCTATCTCATTACTCTATTGGCTTTGATGGCTTGCTTAACTGGTATGCCGATCGTGACGAAATAACAAACACCGATATGGAGGAGGCCTTTATGAAGCACATGAACTGGCCTCGCCCTCTTCCTATTCCGTATTTCGCCCATGCATCTCAAAGATTGATTGATCTCTTTGCCGACTCTACTGTCAGAGGAATGACCATTTCGGCACCAGGGTTTTATGGCCCTCAAGGAAGAGTGGTCAGGCAAAAACTCGCCATGCCCAATATGCTTGAAGATGTAGAGTCCTTCCGCTATGGCGATTGGAAAATAACCAATTTCGAGATGGAAGGATCTGCAATCGCAGGAATTGCAGGACATCTTGGACATGATGCCATTACAGTGTGCTGCGCCATCGCCCACCGCTACCTGAAGGACGCAAACACCGATTACAAACCTACGGTTAAGAAACTTATCAGTCTGACTTTGGATAAGCTATCTGAGTTATAAGGCTATTTAGATTCCGTAATGAAAAACCCCTAAAAGAGTGAGCAATTATTTATAGCACCTCTTGCAGGGGTTTTTCCCTTGTTTTATAGCTTCTTCCTCTTTTACCTTTTTTATCCGATGATGGGCATTCTTCAGAGACACACAGTCCTTGGAAATGTGATAACTCTTGGAACTGGACGAATCGATGACATACACTTCATCTGATTTTAGCCCGGAGAGACTCTCCACGGCTGTATATCCGCCCGCAGCCAGACCTCCAGCAGTCACTGCTCCGATGACCCACTTGCTCCATTTCGGGAGAGAAACAGGCTCTTTCGTGAGTCTTGAGGCGAGGCGGTTAAAACTGGCGTCAGCATATTCATGAACATATATTACAGCATTCTCGAAAGCGAGACGCTGGATACATGAGGGAATCTGGTCGGCTTTAAGCTCAGTTATACCATCAAAATAAACAGGTACGACATTCTTATGAAGTTCAATTGCATACTCGATCTCTCGAACCCAGGTGCTGTCTGTAGGAAGACCAACAAAACAATCCTTTGTGATGATAACGACAACGTTTTGGGAGTGAGCGATTGCGCTTAGAATCGTCTTCAGATAATCTCCTGACGTGAGACTTCGGGTGTCAAGAAACATACGAGAATTGCGAAAGCCGCGTTTGCCAAGCTCGTCTTTCGTAAGTTCAGCTTTCACGGCTCCACCTTGGCGCCTATAGCTGATAAACACATCGTATGTCTTTTCCTTAGACATATTAGAATTCAAGTTGGAAGCCCTTAGCTTTCAATCGCTCATAATTATCTTTATCAAAACGGTACTTGATGGGAGTACGTGTGCCATGACGCGGGGATCCGTCTTCAACCTCGGTCAACATCCCAAAGTGCTTCATCTTATTGGCGAAGTTACGACGATCGAATTTGACTTCCAGAATGGATTCATAAAGATTCTGGAGCTGGGGGAGGGTAAAGACATCAGGCATCAGTTCAAATCCCACCGGCTCAAAATGGATGTCCTGACGAAGACGGGAACACGCTACCCTTAGGATCTTGTCATGGTCAAAAGCCAGGGATGGGATATCCTTCATACAAAACCATTCGGCCTTTTCCGCATCTGTACTTGCCTCAACCGCGGAGAGTTTAACTAAGGCATAATGTGCGATAGTAATGACCCGTTCACGGGGATCCCTTTTTATATCGCTGAAGGTCCCGACTTCCTTGAAATCTTTCACCCCTAATTTCAGCCCAGTCTCTTCCTTCAATTCCCTGGACGCCGTATGGGCAATGGACTTGTCCTTCTCGACATCGAGGAAGCCTCCAGGCAGAGCCCATTCTCCGACATATGCCGTAGTGCTGGCTTCCTTCTCAGCGCCGCGCTTAATCAACAGCACCTTAAGTTCTTTGCCGTCGTATCCAAATACTACGCAATCCGCCGTTACTGCCGGATGCGGATATTCATACAAGTACTGACCTTTTTTTGCCATAATTTGTGTTTTAATTACGCAAAGATACTAAAAAAGATATGGATACACAAGTGTATGATGCATAGAAAGACCATAATAATGAGCCGAGACAATAATCACTGCTTTAATCAGCAAATATACAAAGATGAGATTCTCGGGATCATACATTTTCAACATGATCTGTTCCCTGCTCATTAGTTTGAAGAATGATCGCTTGCCGCCAATCAGGCATATCAGCAACAAGAAAGCCCATCCGATGAAAAGAAGTATAGCGGATAACATAACATCGGAGTCACCGAGAAGCATACCGGAAAGGAAGATAATGAGAACCGTCACCGCCGGAAGGATGAATGTACAATGACGCAGTCGGATCATTCTAATGATGTAGTATATTGACATAAGAACGCCGAATTCGCACACATAACCAACTAGGCCACCCATGATTTCACTTGAGCGCAGTGCCTTTGCCCAGAGGAATTGATATGATAGACAAGCATAAATCCCAGTTAGAAAAACAAGTCCGGCGACCAGGATAAACCTTGTGAGGCCCGTCATCCTTTTGGCTTCGAAATGGCGTGCGGATTCATTAGTTTCCGTACCTTTGATTCTAGCTATGATGCGACGCAGAGACTCCACTTCTCCGATTTCCATCCAGTCGATATACTGCACAGAGGCAAGATAGAGTGCGACAGAATCTGCATAGGGTGAATGATCGACACGGACAGGGAGAATAGTCTTACCGAAATCGATTGCAGAACTGATTTCCCGCAATGTCCACTCCGAATTGTTGGCATTCTTCGTTGAGAGAAACAGAAAAGTATCGCATTCACGAATGCTCTTCGCGATTTTCGCCGCATATGTTACGCCTAGATCTAGACCTTCACGATCTATCCAGTAACTAATACCGTTTTCAGATAACGCCTTCGCTATCTTGTCGATGATATTATCCCGGATGACCTGTCCATCATCACCGATATAATCCCTTTTTGAGTAACTGATAAATACTTGTGCCATTTTGTCATCCTCCATACAAAGGTAATCATTTTGATTGATTCCAAGCATAAATATTTCGCGTAAATATTACTCATAAAATTTGTAAATAAAACAAATCATCGCTATATTTGCGTAAAATTTACACTATGGTATGATTTATGGAAGATAGGCGCCATGAACAATGTCATGACATGTGGCTTCAGGTAGCAATGCGGATCAATATAATATGGCAAAAGGAATATTTCGTACACCACCTTTTCAGTTCATACATCGCTTCCAAAAACACTTGGAAGACCTGAACCGGAAGAGTATCTTTGATAAAGCTTAATCCCATAATAACAACCTTTTCACTTTCACGCATCATGAAGAGAGTCTTCGCAATCCTGTCGGCGCTGATGCTGACCCTGATCTGCGGCCAGGCCTATGCCCAGAAAAACAAGACCACAAACGACTACAATCTCAAAAAAGCCTATGAGGTCTTGAATGAGGAAAAAGACGAGGCCAAGGGCCTTGAACTAGTTAACAAACAACTCCAGGAAACACCGGATAATGTCGACGCGTTGCTTCTGCGCGTCCGGCTTCTTCGGAGGAAAATGGAGTTTGGTCAAGCTCTACAAGACATCAACCATGCGATGAAGGTCAACAAGCCGAAGAAATCGGAAATCGCCAATTCCACACTTTATTGGTGGAAAGGATATATCTATCAAGACATGCATGATATCGACAATGCTGCTTCCGCTTTCAAACAGGCATACGACCTTGCGCAGAAAGATGATAAGGATAATCTCCACAGCATAGCTTTCGACTATGCTCAAATGCTTTATTATCAAAAGAAATTGAATGAAGCTGATGCAATCTACAGGAAGATGGTGGCCGAGAATGAAGCCGACCAGGGCGCGATGGTAGGATTAGCACGCAACATGATCGACCGGGGAGAATATAAAGATGCTTTAGACATCCTAGATAAATGCCAGAAGTTTGACGCCGATTATGCTGAAGTGTACCGTTTCCAAACGCAGGCATATGACAAACTCGGTGAAAGCGCGAAGGCAATCGATTCAGGCTTGAACTGGCTTGAAAAGAATGAAGATGCCAACGTGAGTTCTATCATGGCAGTACTGGTCAAACGTCCTAACTATGCAGAAGCGAGCATTAAGTCCCGCGCGAAAAAGAGTGAGAATCCTTTCCTGTGGAAAGCGATGCTCTGTCATTTCTTCGAAGAGACACACCAATATGCCGAAGCGATTAAGACATATGATGAACTTGAATCCGAGTATGGTCATTATGATCAGATCAATGTTTATAGAAGTGAATGCTATAGTGAATTGGGGCTCCATGAGATGGCGATCAACGAAATATCCAAGGTTATGAATGAAGAATCGTCCTGGGATAATCTTTGTCGCAGGGGAGACTATTACCGACTTACTGGTGATATCGATGCTGCCATCTCTGATTTCTCTGCCGCAATCGAGGATTCCCCTGACGAAGGATATGCATATTATAAGAGAGGATGGTGTTATGAGATGAAAGGGGAGAAAGAAAAGGCGCTGGAAGACTATAACATTGGTCTGGAAATGACGGAGGATTATCCGTATCTCTATTTGATGCGAGGAGACCTGCTCCTGCAGAAAGGGAACAAGAAAGAAGCCGAGGCGGACTTTGAGGCGGTTATCCAGAAGGATACCATCGCCGATGGTGGTAGCTGCCGACAGTATGCTCTTCTTAGCTTGGGGCGTGACAAAGAAGCCGAGGAATGGATGGAAAGGATTATCGAATCCGACCCCGACGATGCTGGAAACTATTATGATAAGGCTTGCTTGCTCGCCCGGATGGGTAAGCTGAATGAATCGATTGCCGCACTTAGAACCGCTTTTGAGAAAGGCTATCGTAGTTTCTCTCACATCCGTTTGGATGATGACATGGATGCCGTTCGCGATCTTCCAGAATTCAAAGCTCTTGTGCAAGAGTATGAAGCCGTACATTCTGAGTACTTAAAGAAATCCGAGCTTGCGATGCCGGATAAAGAAGAGGAATACACGGAGATAGCACTCAAGCGTAATCCCGGAGGGACATTCGAGATCCCATGTGACATCAACGGTCTCTCTCTTCAAATGATTTTTGATACTGGGGCAAGTGATGTGACCATTTCATCAGTGGAAGCGAACTTCATGCTTAAGAACGGATACTTGTCCGAGAAGGATATTAAGGGGAAGCGGTATTATCAAATAGCCAGCGGAGAACTGAGCGCCGGTACAATAATCACTCTCCGTGAAGTCAGGATTGGTGATGCCGTTCTTAAGAATGTGGACGCATCGGTTGTGAAGAGCCAGAAAGCGCCTTTGCTTCTTGGCCAAAGCGCCATGGAGCGCTTCGGCACCATTACCATCGACAACCAAAACAATAAGCTTATCATAAAGCACTAATATGACGATACTTTGCATTGTACTTGGAGTAGCCTGCGTTCTATTCCTGGCATTATTGTCTTTCCAAGACAACAAGAATACTAAACTAACCGTTGAAAACAGCTTGATGAAAGGGAGGCTGGAATCGATGCAAGAAAGGATTGACGAGAAGACGGCAATATCCTCTGTGGAGCCTCTGACAGCAGATGGAATTGAAGCGGCCATCCGCCATGCTGGCTATGTCCCTGACAGGAAGGAGAATTGGATTCGTTTCATGGTGGCAGGAGAACCTTTTTATGTGGAAACCGGAAGGCTTCCTTCTGTCTTCGTCATCAGGCAATATAGCGTTGACACGAAAGAGTGGGAGATGGATTCGCTTAAACATGCGGCCCATCTTATGTCCGACGAACTGATAATGGTTAAGGCTACTTTCGACGAGGATGAGGACGGCACAGGACTTCGGTTTTTTGTCGCCGCTCTGGATGCCAACAATGCCAGTTTCCAAGAGAATCTGACAAAGTATTTGAGCATCATATCGGACGGACGTCAGAAAATGAATGAGATCTACGAACAGTTGATTAAGGACAAACGTGAAGCTGCATTGGCTCTGAACCCTTATCTATCCGAACCTAAAACGGAAAACAAAGTGATGTCATGAGGGAGTCGCTTTCATCCAATCAAGTAGGTCTGGCCCTCATGGGAGCTGGGCTGTCACCTTTTACGCTCGATACAGATCTGTTCCAAATTGTATGGAACGGAGAGAATTACCTTGTCCATACCGACCATTTACCCGAGATATACATTCAGAAGGATGTCCCACTCTACTGCTTCGAATACAAGAGCAAGGACTGGATTATCTACTTCGCTATGGACAGAGTGAATCTTCGACGAACCCCCGTCGTAGCGTTTCGCGGGAATGCTGAGGATGTGGTTTCGTTCCGGATTTGCTTCCAGCCAGAATCTATTGATTCCATCCGGGATGGTCTTGATTTGTGTTTTGCTCAAATCGAACGATCCATCGATGCGTTTGGGCAGGCATGCGAGATTGCTGTCAGGGACGACGAAGAGGAGAGTAAGATTGATTCCGGGGATGACTCAGTGAATTCCGAACAAGTATAGTATCAAACAATTAATAACGGCACCCTAGGTCCACCTTCTATTAGGCGTGAAAGGGTAGCGGGTGGACCTGCCGTTTTTGTATAAAGGATGAAAACAAATAAAGAATTGTATACTAACGCATCCATTATTATTGGTGGGGCAGTTTGCTCCGCTTTAATGGCGAACCATATTATCGGCAGGATGTCAGACTGGAACGAGCCATCTGTTTTCCCTGGGTTCGGAATCATGTGTGGACTCTGTTTCCCTATACTCTTTTTCTGGGTAGGGACATTGCTTAGGACGTGTGTCAGAGATTCCAAGTGGTGGATCCAGATTCTTATAGCCGGGGCTTCTATTTATGGCCTCTACTTCTATCGACACTATGCCGAAAATTGGGGATATGCTGATGCGCTCTATCTTTCCATGGCAGGAATGGGGTTCTTAATCCCGCCCAAGACTCTTCTTTCATCCTCTCAGAACCGAGGATGGATTTCTCTCGCGATGATTCTTCTATCACTGTTCTGTTATACTGCGCTTACAACAGCCAAGGATCGTCTTCTTTGGGGACCAATCATCCCGGAGCATCCTGATATGGAACTGATGATGGAAACCATTCTGGTTAACGCTGAACCATTGATGATTATCATCTCAATATACTTCGTTGCTCAATTCGCGTTCTCAGAGGTGGGGCAGAAACTTGGCTCCCTAGCATGGTTTAGAGGAATCATTGCCATTCCTTGTTTATATGCCTTCCTGGGCTATTTGTGCAGGTTATTCACTATGCGCATGTTTTTCTTCGCGAATCATTGGGTGTATTACAGCCCGATAATGTGGTTCATTGTTCAGCCCGTTACTATCTACCTTGTAGTATTCATTTCCCGCCTGATCAAGGAACGTAGGAAGAAGAAGGAAGATAGGGAGAGTTGGAAGAAGTTGGCGAAGATCTAATCTATAGATGATATGGGAGCAAGACGTTTCATCGTAAAGCTTGCGGATGGTAGAACGGCCGATGTCATGGGTGTCGGAATCTCCTACACGTTCGAGGGAGTATTAGAGGCAAGCTGCTTCTCGGCCGGGACGGACTATTACCTCTCTCTCTACGAAGAGAGACGCGATTCGATCGAAGCAGGAAGACTTAAAGGACACTTCTGTTTTGAACCGGAGCTCATAGATGAGTATCGCATGGAACTGGAATTCGGGCTAGATAATTCTGCGGAATCAGCACAGTGGATCAGACATCACATGGGGAGGTGCTTTAAAGACAATAAAATGAGTGTGTCGCTCACGTTTGACGAACCCGATGGACAATATGGGATAACCCTGGAGTGGTATCAAAGCACTAAAGAACTTTCTGAGGTGCCTCTTACAGTATTGATCCAAGAGATGGCAGGTAGACTGAACTACAAGGATATAAAGAAATACTGCAAGTTCACCGATTGGGACGAACTGGCATAAACAATTGGTTGATAGCAATGTTATATGAGATTCAACAAGCGCTGAATGAGATTATGGACATGCCACCCATGTTCAGGCGCGATTATATGATTTCCTACATACGGAAGCATCTGCCCAAGGATGAAGCCAAAACCCTTCATTTTAAGAAGGATAGAAAGGGATATGTAGAAAGGATGATAAAAGAGGGGTATTTCGAAGAAAAGGATTTGCTTGATACGATCGGGAAGGAACGTATTCTCCACTACTTTAGCTATTTAAGTAAGAGGTCATGATTGCCGACGAGTTAACAAGCTGGGATGCTGCGGACCTGGCAAGGATTCTAGCGGAACGGTTCACTGATGCCGAAGACATAGCTGAGGCTTTCCCCTCTATCGAGGGGATCGACTCCTTCGATAGTGCTCAGCTTCCCGACTTCATAGAGAAGAACTGGATGTACTTGCTTTCGTATTATGATGTGGATAGACTGGAGTCGTGGCTAGAGGAGAAGGAATATGAGGAAGAATGGGAAAAGTGGAAATCAGATCTAGCCGAACAAGAATTTGAATATGCCGAATGGAAACGAAAGGAGTACTGTTGGAGTGTAATCGAGATCGCCGAAATGTTTCGTTGCCCGGATTTGGCAGAGATCCATGGATTCCCACCCAAAAAATACAACTGCTAGGTAGAAAAGAGATCTTGTGTGTATCAAAGATTCAAACCACAGTAACCCGCCAGACACTCGCTGTGGGTAGATTGAAACTGATTTCTTCGGTAGACGCAATATGATTCTCAAATAGCCAGAAATAACCAAACGATAGTTCTTAACTAGTGGAATACAATAAAAGAATGAAGATTATCGGAATCCTTTTCCTCATCATTTTGATGATTGTTCTTGGTAAATGGATCTGGGTGTCCGTGATGACACGATCAGTCGGATCGTTCGAGTCGGAACGAACCGACATCTTTCGCAGGCGCAATTACCTTTTGGCCAAGGTAATCGTTAAGCCCCAAGAGTTGATTAACTCTATGCCTTCAGCTGTCGGTTCCCATTTTCAGGGAGAATGGGCTATCTATTCGACGTCCATGCTCTCTGCTGCCTTGGTGAATATCGCCAAACTATACCCGGAGACCAGAGAGGAAGCGGTGGAAAACATCGACAGTCTTATTAGGATTACAATGTCACCGGAGCTCCGCAGATACGACTCAACAACATGGGGGGAGGATCCTCTTGAGAGTCTCAGCGGGGACAACAGCCATATCTCATACCTCAGCCTCCTTGCCTGGATGATCAGCGGGTACAAGACACTCAGCGGATGTGGTAAGTATGACGCACTCTTCGACTCCCTCTGCAAGACGATGGCAAGAAGAATCATGAACAGCCCTGATATTAATCTTCAAACCTTTCCAGGAACATATATATTCGTCCCGGATATGCTCGTAGCTATCGTCGCGCTGAAGAACTACGCCCGACTGAATGGGGGAAGGTACCAAGAAGTCGTAGATACTTGGTTGGCAAACATGAAGGCAAACCATATGGATTCTGAGACCGGCCTCATTAAATCCTTGGTCCCTGACGGAGAGACATGGGTAGGGGAGCAGCCGGTCCTCGGGTCTTACTCGGCACTCAGCGTATATTACCTTTCTTTCATCGACGAGGACTTCGCACGAGAGCAGTACTTGTTGTTGAAGAAAACGTTCTTGAAAAAGACCCCTTTCACAGGGTTCAGGGAATTACCAAAGAAAACGAAAGGTCCCATCCTCACGATGGACTCCGGCCCCATCGTCTTCGGTTTAAGTCCCACAGGAACAGCGTTTGGAATAGGAGGAGCCACCTATTTCAAAGACGATGAAACGAGAAAGCGGTTCCTTAGAACTGGTGAATGGGCAGGTTTCTCGGTCTGTTCGAAGGGCTCCCGACACTATTTGCTTGCTAACTACGTGCCCGTCGGTGAAGCCATCACACTGGCCATGCGGACTGCGGTCCCGTGGTATGGGGCCGAACCATAAAACCTGCCTTCCAGAGGCCTATATGGCCGATTGAAACTTTTTTCTTCGGCAGACGTATTTATTATCGCACATTCAATAAACACAAACACCAACAACAATTCATGAAGATCTTTCATTTGACTTTCAACAAGGAAGCCGACGGTGACTGGTACATCGAGTTTCCAGGGTATCCCTTTGCTCATCACAACCTGATGATGGTTGCAGGAGCCGACCATCTATGCGCATATGTCGCCAAGAAGGAAGGACACCCCGATAAGGCAGTCGTCGACGTCACACTTGACGATAACCGTATTGCCGGACGTACACCCATTATCACTATGGAACGTTTCGAAAAAGGGTATGGGGCCAGATATCGATGCTACGATGAAGAGGGAGAGACGCCAGTCATTGAATGGAACGGACGAGAACTTGATATCCCCACAGCGTGGCTATGTCCGGTCACGCTTCTAGTACTGTTCAGGTATCCTAAACGTATCAATCTTTATATGCCCGACTAACATTATTCGTAAATTTGTAAAAACGAAATTGTATGTCTCTATTCAAAGCACTTTTCAAGAAAGGCGCCAATAAGAATGAGGAATCCAAAGGGGTTATTGATATCGATGACATGATGTTGCAGGATTTCCTGAAATGGGAATCCACATATCGTCATCAATCCTTCATTCTGCCGCGTTTCACAAAAGATAATCCTGCAACGCTTGGGTTTATCATCAAGTCTCTTCTCCCTGATTGTGCAGGGAAGATAAAGGATGCCATATGCCTGTCAATTGCGGAGTTCGGTGGTAACCCCCAAGCTTCAAGAATGCTTGACCCGAAGGAGATAGAAGAGCTTCAGCCGGTCGGTTTGTCAACCTATACCAGTGATACTGGAGAGGAGTACCCTATCCACGGACAGAACTACACAGTATTAGTAAGATTCCTTGAAAGTGCACCTATCAGCGAGGTGTTATTCCACATAAGAGGGACCGGGGGATTCTATCACAAATCAGCTTACATGCGAATCTCCGTAATGATCCCTCCTTTGGGAAAGGAAGAGGATCTCCATTCTGGTGTCCCGGGTGCGGAAGGGGAACAACTGTCCGGAATTAACTGTGCTTCAGAGCAGACCAGTTTTTTGATTGTTGAAGACCACGTTGACAATAGCGCCCTGATTGCAAAGTATGAAGAGATCGAGAAAGAAGTCGAGAGAAAGATTAAAAGTAATGAAGAGCTAACGGATCACGAACGTACAATCTATGAGGGCTTCAGCGAGTTTAAGCACCTGTCCAGGTATGTCAGTTATGGTCGGTGGCTTGCAGAACAGGACCGCTGGTTTGATGCCTACCGTCAGTTTATCCGCGTGTGGCATATTTCTCACCATGTCATCAACAATAACCCTGGTGAAGACCCGAGTTGGCTCTACTCTTTGGCCTTTGATTTAGGTAAATGCCTTTCACATTTAGGAAGGCTGGAAGAAGCCGCCTATTTTCTTGAGCTTGCGAAAGAGAAAGAATCCGAAGCCGCGGCTCAACTTGACTCAGTATTTGCCCGGCTGGGTGACATTCGTGCGAAAGATGCATCTTCGCAGATACACAGAACTCTGTTAAAAGAGGCTACCGAAAGGCCTTACGAAGCGAATATGCTGACTATCGGCGATATGCTCGGTGATTTGTTTGGAGCTGTGCCGGGAAGTCTTCTTTGTATGGTTCTTCGCAATGATGATGAGGAGCTGGCATTTATCAAAAAGGAGCACGACGAAGTATGGAAAACACCTCTGTCTGTTTTGGCTAAAGACAAGACAACTGCCATCATCATGTATAGTCCTGTCGGATACATAACAAAGAACGAGGAAGACAAGTCTAAACTCTGCGTAAACAATACGTTCGTCATACGTGTCCATAAGGCAAATACCGGTCAGGATGATGGATTGCTGAGAATGAATATCATGCTGCCGGCGTTCAATCTTGATTCCGAGAAAATGCACCTCAGAAGAGAGAACGTCCCTGAGGGCATGTCCATCATCATTGGCACCACGGAACCTCCAAAAGCAGAAGGCAGATTCCATACAGTTTCATTCGGTCATTGTTATGATCTAACCCAAAGCGGTAGGTTCTTGGAAAGCGGTCACGAGGCAAAATATATATTCAACAGGCTCCTGTCGCGCTGGGAAGATCTGTCCGATGATGAAAGAGATGACTTCTTTGAAGCAGCTTATCAGGTCGGCTACAGTTATATGGATTTCCGCCTGATGGGGAAAGCACAGTACTACCTTGAGATTGCTGCTCAAAGCCGGTATGTACTCTATATGCAAGAGTATCTGAATTGTCTCTCCAACTCCTTTGATCCACGGACGATGTCGGTTATCGACACATTCCTCAATATGTCTTTCAAGGAGGATGCGCCCAAGGCAATCAACGATTGGAAGTGTTTCCTGAAGAGACGGAAAGCATATGCTCTCGTTGAAGCAAGAAAGTATGAGGAGGCCAAAGTCCTACTCACGGAGTTATTGAACGAACCGGATCCCACAAACAGGGATTTTGCAAAGAATGAACTTGCATACATCGAGGACCGTATGCGCTAATATAGAGAGTTATGGCAGATATCAATAGATTCATACATGCCCAGGATGATTTCGACGGTTACCAGCAGGCTATCCGGGAATTGAAAGCAGGACGGAAGACCGGTCACTGGATATGGTATATATTCCCCCAGATCCAAGGACTTGGACGTAGTTCCAACTCTAAACTGTATGCAATCAGTTCTCTTGACGAAGCGAAAGAGTATCTCGCACACCCGGTGTTAGGTGCAAGGCTCAGGGAATGTACCAGAGTCATTCTTTCCTATAAGGGGGATGACATCTATGCAATCATGGGCAGCAACATCGATGCCATCAAGTTGAGATCCTCTATGACACTCTTTGACATTATCTCGCCAAACGACATCTTCGGGGAAGTGCTTGACTCTTTCTATGGATGTCGAAGGGATCAGCGCACAATAGACATCACAAAGGCCGACGGGAAATCCCAGAACACTCTTTGAATAGCTAGGAATACGCCGCTGGAGGGTGTAAGTACAACCAAGCAGAAGTTCAGGATATGGAGGGTTGTGATAATAAGGAGAGACCGGATTACACCTGGCCCTAGGATGTCTGTCTGGTGAAGCCTTGTTTGCTTGATCCAGCAACAGACATGGAAAGCGTATGTGAAACCGATCAATACATCGATAGCAGAGAGGAAAATAGGCGTCGCCGTTCCTGTAGTGAAACGCCAAGGAAGCAAAGCAAGAGTAAATAGAGGGACGCAATAGGGAGAAAGAGTGATCGTGTAGTAACCAAACCATCCGTTGCTGTAGGAGACGTAACTGTCCTGCTTATCGACCTTGAAACGCTCAATTTTCCGGAAGAAAAGAATGGCGAACACGAGATGCGTGAACTCATGGGTGAACTTCATCAACCAACGGAAATTGCCCCTCAAGCGAGGGATCAGGAAGATGGTGAAAAAAGCAACGAACCCGACGGCAAGGTAATAGTGTAGATTGACTCTCGCATGAGTCCGCGTCTCCAAATGGATAGTTTGTACAAGGACTGCGACAGCGATGATGAGTATGAAGGCAAGTAAAACACAGGAAAGGATATAACCTGTCGTGTCTAGTGCTTTACGTATGCCTGAGCGCTCTTTCATCAATACAAAGTTATCCTTTCTTTTGAAAAAACACAATGAAGTGTTTACCTTTAGTTTTTGATTGCATTTATAAATGACGTCAGATGAATGCCAAGGAACTCATAAAGGGAATCAAGACTGATTCTGGTTCTGTGTGGAAACACCTTTTCTCCATCTCCTCGGGAGCAATGGGGAGGCAGATCCGTCCTATCCTTAAGAATGTCCGAGAGGTCACCTTCGACGATGTATTCGAGGAAGCATGCATCATCTTGATGGAGAACGTGAAGGCCGGGAAACTGGATGATGGAGAAACGAACCTGGAAGGTTACCTATATGTTATCTGCAAACGCATAGCACTGCGGTATGCCGGAAAGAAACGTGCCGACAGTATCGATACCGGCGAACTCACGATCAAAGATGAAGGGACAGAGCATATCATGGGCACGCCGGAAGAGGAAGCTGAAGACGATGCGGAGGTCGCTTCATTCTTTGACAAGGTTCTCAAGGCGATGCCCGCCAATCAGAGTGCAATCTTGCGTCATTTCTACTGGGACAAGATGTCCATGTCGGAAATCGCGGCACTCTGCGGATTCAAGAATGAAAATGTAGCCAAAAGCACAAAGAAAAGGTATATGGAGAATTTCAAGGCCCTAGCAGAGAAGATGCTGAAAGACGATGACGTAGCTGAAGCAGCTATCGAGAGAACCATCGAGCGTGCCGCCCTCAGGGATCAACTTGATGAATGCCGGCATCTGGAATCCGGAGTTCTTGCCGCCTCCGCTTGCAAGGACGGTAGGGGGATGCCAGGAGAGAAGGAGATCGTCGACGGCATCCGGAATAATTCTCCCGTAGCATGGAAAGCCCTGTATTCATCTTATTACGACAAAATGAAGGAGGAGATCTCGCAGTTCCTTAAATAATCTTCTGTTTTCGTGTTTACTTCTTTCCGCAGCCCGCATTTATATGTGAGGCCCGAAAGGAAGGCCAATGTTCAACAATTAAAACACGAAAATGAAAAAGATTCTCGTTCTCGCAATCGCTGCGATAGCAACAATTGCAACTCTCTCCGCTTTTGCAAGCACTTCGGACTCGAACTCCCCGAAAGGGAAGGTATCCTTTGAATCAGCCGCTATGCCGGCATTGAACTGCTCCGTGTCTATCGGGCATGCAATGGATATGTATCGCCTTGTCCCCGGTAACATTGAGGACATCTGCAGAAAGGAATATGTCACAATCCGGCAGAAGTGCAACTCCCGGTCCCACTTTTCACATGAGGGCGTTGATGTACGCGTAAAGAATAACGGGAATACCGTAACTATTGAATTCCGCACGTCCGGATACAAGGTCGTGGCAAGCGATGTCACCTGGACAGAACTGGACAACATGTTTATCGGCCCGGCAAACAGCTAGCCCCATGAAGAAGACCGTATTATTGATGGCGATAGCCCTCGGCGTTTCATGCTGGGGGCTGTCAGCCCAGAACGAGAAAGGGTATGACCCGGAAGTATTCGCTTTGGAATCCGGCCGTGGGAAGCTTCAACAAGAGTATTTCGGAGTTAGACTCTCAGACGTGAGCAAAGATTCCAATGGTCAGTATGATCTTACCGATACTCAAAGAGACATCATTAAATCTAATATTCTCGGGAAACACTTGTGCTCTCTTCAATGGATTTCCTGGAAAGAGTTCGGCACTGTCACATTCTCAGAAGAGAAGGATGGGAGAATTCGTTGCACTGGCGGGCAGTCGGCCAGTAACGGGGACTATCTCAAGATCGATGGATATATAACTATCGTGAGCCCGCTCCATATCAGGATTACAGGCGCCATTACAACTAAAGTATACCATATCAATGACGGAAAACCTGTGGAGAGGAAAGGAACGTACAACTTCACAATTGCCGGTTCACGCAAATACTGGCGAATGCGTGAGATGAAGAACCCTTCTCCGGATGGCCCTACCGATTACGTGGATATCTACTTCTGATATGAGAAAGCGAATGAGAAGGATCGTGGCCATCAGCATGGTGGCAGCCTTCACAGCCGTGCTGCTGGCGGGTATAAATGGCGTCAAGCCGAAGCTATCTCCATCCAGAGCCGGAATGAGCATCGAGGAGAGGGCTTCCAAAGCCTATCATTATGCCAAAAGACATGGAATGAACACCAATTATGCATTATTCCTGGATTATTCCGTTCCGTCAGGAACTCCTCGGCTTTACATATGGGATTTCAATAAGAATATGATTGTCGCCCGGACGTACGCCATGCATGGAGTCGGAGGCGGCAGCACCATGAGCGAGCCGGTGTTTAGTAATAAAACTGGGAGCAAATGCTCGTCTATCGGACGATTCGAAGTGACTAAAAACCATGGAAATAAAGTCAGGCGCAGTTACAGGCTGAACGGACTGGATAAGAGTTGCAGCAATGCATATCGAAGAGGCCTAATGATCCATCGCTCCACCTGGGTGGACCGCTGGTGCTGGAAAAAGTATATCCCTCTTCACGAGGAGAGCTGCCAGGGATGCGTCACCGTCTCATCCAAGGGTATGAGTTATCTGGAACAGCTTATTCAATCACAATCAGAGCCAATACTGCTTTGGAGTTATGTCTAAACGATTGAGAAGAATCATCGCAGCTGCCGTAATAAGTCCTGTTATCTTAATCATAGTGATGGCTGCCTGGCTGATATGGGGAGGGGTTAGCAACCCGGCCGGTAGAAAAACTATTGGGGAAATAACTCCTCCGAGAGGTTACGAGCGTGTTACGGTCGCCCCGGAAAGCTTCGGGGCATTCATCAATGACTTCCCCCTTCAAGGCAGAGGTGCGCACATGCGCTACTATAATGGCAAGCTTGCTTACGGTCAGTCCTTCGGATATGCAGTGCTTGACCTGCCTATGCTCAGCAACATGGAGCAATGTGCAGATGCCGTAATGAGAATGCGTGCCGAATACCTCTGGGATAAAGGCAGGTATGACTCAATCCATTTCCATTCTGTCTCTGGAGCTGACCAGAGATATAGCGGGGGATCGGATAGGAAAGAATTAGAGAATTATCTTCGAAGGGTCTTTGATAATTCCAACACATCCTCACTCCGGCGTGAATTGAAAGAGAAATCCTTCCAAGATATATCTCCAGGCGATGTCCTGGTCTACGAATCTCCCGGACCGGGTCATTATGGGCATGCGGTACTAGTCGCCGACGTGGCTGTCAATCGTAGGACGGGAAAGAAAGCATTGATGCTGGCACAAAGCAGCACACCGGCACTTACAATGCATATCATCCGAGACATCTTTCATCCAATCAGGTCGCCATGGGTCATTATTGAGGACACAGACCAGGATATATTCATCTCGGGAATTCGATTTCAGTCTTCAGATCTTCGTACGTGGTAAAAAAACACAGGCTTCTCTTGTGTGTGTAAAAAATACGCACTATCTTTGTGCGTTTTTTTCACACATAATTAAATAAGTTCTATGAAGAAAGTCATTGTTTTCCAAGTTGAAGGTGTTCTGGTGAAAGAGTATGATGAAAAGAAAATGGATGAGATGGTAGGGAAGAAGATGATTAGAGAGATGGTTGGGGTGGAAATGTTTGAAAAAGAGTTTGTAGAAGATGTTAGAGGAAAGAAAGTGGTTAAGGGATTGGGAGAAATAATTGAAAGAACAAGGATGTTGGAAAAAAAGTATGAAGAGGAAGGAGATGTTGTGAAGAGGTTTTGGATGAGGGATATTAAAAGGAGGATGGAAGAATGGGATGAGAGAAAGGAGAAAAGGATAGAGGAAAAGAGAATGAAATATAGAGAGTATAGTTTTGAGAAGAAGGTGATTGAAAGAAGGGGAGAGTTGATTGATCTGGAAAGAATTTGTGAAGTCGTGGGTGGGAAAATGATTTTTGTGAGTGAAGAGAGAAAAAGTAGGGTTGAGAAATTATTGTATAATAATGGATTGAGAAGATTTGTGGTAGAAAGGAATGTAGAGTGTGTGAAGAATGAAGATAGTTCCGATGTGGTCTATTTTGATAGTGTTGAGAAGTTGAAAGAATTGTGGAGTCTGGTTGGATTGAGAAGAGCTTAGAGGGGGAGCTTTCCCCCTCTATTCAAGTAAATTGCTATATTTGTAAGAGATGATTATCGTTGAATCAAAAAGGAAGAAATTGAGCACTCTGGAACGACTGTATCCTGGTGCAACCATCATTGACGTAACCAGCCATTCCGAAAGCGAAATGGTGAAGTTCAGTCCTTTTTACCCGCATGGTGGCATTCCTGTACCTTTCTCTGAAAGAATTACCTCGATGTCAGTGGAAGGTATCTGGCAGGGACTAAAGGTATTCAACACTGTAGACATCGACACATCCTGCTTCAGGAACGATACTATGAAGAACCTAAAGAGGACGGTCCGAGTTAATGGCCCGTGCCGGGGACATCGGAAAGGGGTACACGGTACAGAGCTCCTGGGATACCTGGAGGCCAGAAAACTGATTTATCTGCCATCCTACAAGTGGGTTCTTGACCATAAGGTGGGTCACCTAATTGATCGGCTCAGAATGCTATCTAAATCCGGCACGCTAATACTCCTGGACTACGAGACTAATCCCGATGTGCTCGATCCAACCTCTCCGCTTTCTCATGCTGGACTTATCAAAGCCTATATTGAAGGGACCTATCCTGTATTTGACGGTGCTCCTGTTGACGAAATGCCAAAAGAATCGATCGATAATACCGTCCTTTCTCCTGGACAAAAAGTTCACCACCCAATGTTTGGAGATGGAACGGTTGTAGCCAGTGACGCCGGAGGACGAATTGTCGTGGATTTCATAACCTGCGGTCAGAAAACCCTTGCTCTTCGGCTTGCTAATTTGAAGATTATCAAGTAATCTTCATAACGTCCAACTGAACCCATACTTGTAATCATGAGCCCGTTGTTCCGTTATATATTCGTCTCTTTGGCAGCAGTATTATTCGTATTAGCTTGTAAATCAGAACAGGATATGCCGCAGGATGGTGATATCGTTTTCTACGAATCGACCTCGCGACAGAGTCCCGTCATAAAACTGGCGCAACATAGCAAATGGACGCATTGCGGAATCGTATTCCATGTGGGAGAGAAAGCATATGTATACGAGGCGGCGGGAACTGTTAAGTATACGCCTCTCAAGGACTGGATAGCAAAGGGGAAGAATGGGGTATATTGTGTCAAGCGGCTGAAAATGCCGCTGTCTAAAGAGGCGGTCGCTAAGATGAAAGCTGTCGGGGGCGGATTCAAAGGGAAACACTACGATACACTATTCCAATGGAGCGATACTAAGATGTATTGCTCTGAACTTGTCTGGAAGATTTACAAGCAAGGTGCCGGAATAGAATTATGCGCACCTGGTCACTTCTCAGACTACCCAATCAATCTCCCAGCCGTCAAGAAGCTCATCAAAGAACGATACGGTAATTCATTCAACCCGGACGAATCCATTGTTTCCCCCTACGCACTATTCAAGTCCCAATTGCTGAAGGAGGTATATTACGGGGATTTATGAATATTTCAAAATGATTTTCCCTACCGGAAATGGAGATTGATTATTTCATCCATTCAAAATTCTCGGTCCCGGCACCAAGCTCGAAATGGTACTTGACGATGCCAAGGTCCATCCTGCTGTAGCCGATCATCGAGAAGATCGGTTTTGCCGCGACCTTGGGTAGTTTGCTGTAGTCCTTGAAGCCGATATACTCCAGATAGAACTTCTGCTGGTTGACGGCAGTAGGGGCGAGCAGGGCTGCCTCGACACCTTTCCTGAACCACTTCGGGGTCAGGTCGCTGGCGTTGCTAATGTCGCGGACGTCCTTCCCCTTGTGACCAGCGCCCTGCGTCTCGCCGTATCCCAACGCGATGTAGCAGCCAATCTTCTCCCCGGACTCCAGCTCATAGGTCCCGGGGATCTTACTGTATGATAATCCCGTCCAGCAGGTGTTGAGCCCAAGTGTCTGGGCCAACAGCACGAGCTGCTCACCGTAGTAGCCGATCTTCTCATCCAGGTCATCGCCCTTCTTTCCGGCCATGACAAAATAGTTCTTCACACCGGAGAACGACCCGTAGGCCATGACACCCTTGTAGGCCTTGGGCTCGTCGGTCACTAGCTGGACATGCAGTCCGGCATCCCGGTTGATCTCACAGACCTTGCCCCTGAGGATGGTGAGGACCTCTTCGAGGATGGGGGAGTCCTTGTACTTGCGCACGGAATGCCGTGCCTCGATTGCTTCAAGCAGAGTCATATCAGTGTTATTTGTCCGTTTTCCTTTCGCTGCGCTTCTTGATGGGTCCCTGGTGACGGCCGCGGTTCAGTTCGACCCCATTCCTGTTCAGAACCCGGAAGACGCTGGTGCGGCTCTTGAATCCGCTCATGCGCCAGATATCGTCCATCGAGACGCCGGAGTTGTACATGTTCACGATGGCCTTCTCCCTGTCTACCCGGAGAGCATCCTTCACGAGATTCACTTTCCCTTTCCGCTTCATCAGCATCCGGTTCTCGGAACGACGGATAGCTGTCGCTTCGGCCGAAAGACCGCCGATGGTTCTCAGGATGTCCGCCTGCGTGGTGTCGGGGAAGAGGAGGTTGCCTGAGTCGATCCTGTCGTGGATGCTCACGATACGGACGCCGACCTCGTTGCACAGGTCGAGGAAGGCGCCCAGCTCCCGGATTCCCCGGAGAGCGTTGCCCAGTCTGCTCACGACGACCGTGTCTCCCTTCCGGAGACCGGCGAGCATGCGCCGCCACTCCGGCCGGAGCTTCTCCTGTGAGCCGCTCTCCTCGATGATGCTGTCGCATCCGAAATCCTTCATCCAGGCGAGGTCCTCATCGTGCGACTGAAGATTCCTGGAGAGGAACATGTATCCTGTCGTTGCCATATCGCGTCAATTGAATCCGACGCTAATATACAACAAAAGTGGAACAATTCAAATGGTACTCTGAATTATTTTCCTAAAGTAACATGAACGTTGATAATGAGTTGGCCCGAAAGGCAGAGTACCATAGTTCGGCACGCCTGTGAAAACAGGCAAATTAACGTGCCGAAAATGTTCTGAAATCGAATAAACTTTATATCTTTGCTATTGATACAAGTAATTGAAAACAAGTTGTTTAATAAATTAAACTTGTTTAATTGCTTTAGGTAATTAAACAACCTCTTCGGAGGAAGCGGCGATTGAATAATACAAATGAATCAGACCTTCC
>JAEEGF012062564.1_pt1 | contig 42519 bp, 32 predicted proteins | sample 9134171 | NCBI WGS metagenome assembly JAEEGF01 (sample SAMN16246542, study PRJNA631951) | gut metagenome | biome: gut microbiome; feature: rumen; material: AP-attached | host: Bos | place: Iran: Karaj | collected 2018-10 | reverse complement strand
TTATTACTTGAGCGTTGTACCAGGATAAGCCTCGAGTGCTTTACGCAACACGAAAAGGGCACGCGTCAAGTCCTCCTTCTTAAGCACATAAGCGAGACGGACTTCATCTCTACCAGAGCCAGGAGTGGTATAGAAACCTGCAGCAGGAGCCATCATAACAGTTTCACCCTCATAGTTGAAATCGCTCAGGCACCAAGCACAGAATTTTTCTGCATCATCAACAGGCAGTTTAGCAACCGTATAGAAGGCACCCATTGGAATGGGACTATAAACACCAGGAATACGGTTCAGACCGTCAATAAGACACTTTCTGCGTTCCACATACTCGTCATATACTTCACGACTGTATTCCTCTGGTTCATCCAAGCTAGCCTCGGCAGCAATCTGACCAATAAGTGGAGGACTCAAACGGGCCTGACAGAATTTCATAACAGCCTTACGCACCTCCTGATTCTTGGTAATAAGAGCACCTATTCTGATTCCACACTCGCTATAACGCTTGCTGACAGAGTCAATCAAAACGACGTTGTTTTCTATGCCTTCCAGATGACATGCGCTGATATAGGGACTGCCTGTATAGATAAACTCACGATATACTTCATCTGAGAAAAGATACAGGTCATATTTCTTTACCAAATCACGAATCTGATTCATCTCACGTCTGGTATACAAGTATCCCGTTGGGTTGTTAGGATTACATATCAATATAGCGCGAGTCTTCTCATTGATCAGTTCCTCAAATTTCTCTACCTTAGGCAGAGAGAATCCTTCCTCAATGGTAGTAGCAATCGTTCGAATAACAGCACCGGCAGATATTGCAAATGCCATATAGTTGGCATAAGCAGGTTCTGGAACAATAATCTCATCACCAGGATTCAAACATGCGAGGAAAGAGAACAATACTGCCTCAGAACCACCGCTGGTGATAATGATATCATCTGCAGTGAGGTTGATATTATACTTCGCGTAATAATTTACAAGTTTTTTTCTGTAACTAAGATATCCCTGACTTGGACTGTATTCAAGGATTTTACGGTCTATGTTATGGATTGCATCGAGTGCCGCCTTAGGAGTTGGGAGGTCAGGCTGACCAATATTAAGATGATAGACATGAACTCCACGTTCTTTAGCCGCAAAAGCCAATGGTGCCAATTTACGAATTGGCGACTCAGGCATCTCAAATCCACGTACAGAAATTTTTGGCATTTTTAATCTTTATTTCTAATATAAGTTGTTATTAATCTTTTACCTTCTTCAGCACGCAGGCAGTTCGGGCAGGCAGATATAATTGAAGCCAACCCTTATTGTCACGTGCCAAGACATTATCATAGTTTGTCAAATGAGTTAATTTATCATCGTTAAAGCCATTACCGCCAAAGGATACATCATCTGTGTTGAGCAGATACTCGTAAGAACCTTGCTTAACCATAAATCCGTAGCCGCAGTATGACCTTGTTGGGCTAAAGTTGAAGAAGAAGAGCAGATCACCACGTTGGTAGGCAAATACCTGATCACCGTCATTATGACAAATCTCCTGGACAGGCTGTTTCTCGAAATGCTTTTGTTTCTTGATAATCTTCAGCATGGCAATATCAAAATCATTAAGATAATGATAACAGAGAGATTTATCATCAACAAGATTCCATTGTCTACGTGCATACTTATAACTCCAACCATTGCCTTCACGTGGGAAGTCTATCCATTCGGGATGTCCAAACTCATTACCCATAAAGTTCAGATAACCGCCATTTATGGTAGTTGCTGTGAGCAAACGAATCATCTTATGTAATGCTATACCACGTTCTACAGAGGAAGTCTGGTCACCCTTCTTGAAATGCCAATACATATCAGCATCTATAAGACGGAAGATAATAGTCTTGTCACCCACCAGAGCCTGATCATGAGACTCAGCATATGAGATTGTCTTCTCGTCCTTTCTGCGATTGGTTAATTCCCAAAGCATTGCACTTGGTTTCCAGTCCTCATCCTTTAGCTCCTTGATACTCTTAATCCAGAAGTCAGGAATATTCATAGCCATGCGGTAGTCAAAACCATAGCCTCCATCCTTAATCGGAGCAGCCAAACCAGGCATACCACTAACCTCTTCAGCAATAGTTATAGCATGCTTGTTGACCTGATGTATCAGATCATTTGCCAATGTCAGATATGTAATAGCGTTTCCATCTTGATGTCCGTTGTAATAATCGGCATATTCACAGAAACTCTCGCCAAGTCCGTGGCTATAGTAGAGCATTGAAGTAACACCATCAAAGCGGAAACCGTCAAAGTGGTATTCTTCAAGCCAATATTTGCAGTTAGAGAGCAGGAAGTGCAGGACTTCATTCTTGCCATAGTCGAAACAGAGACTGTCCCATGCAGGATGCTCATGCAAAGCACCCTGATAGAAATACTGATTAGGATCACCTGCGAAGTTACCCAATCCCTCATTTTCATTCTTGACAGCATGGCTGTGTACAATATCCATGATGACAGCGATGCCCTTGGCATGAGCGGCATCAATCAAAGACTTTAATTCCTCAGGTGTACCAAATCTGCTGCTCGCAGCAAAGAAACTACTTACGTGATAACCGAAACTCCCATAATATGGATGCTCCTGGATAGCCATTATCTGTATGCAATTGTATCCTAACTTTGCTATACGAGGTAAGACATTATCACGAAACTCTGTATAGGTACCTACCTTTTCTGCATCCTGCCCCATGCCAATGTGGCATTCATAAATCAACAGCGGATCTGTCTCTGCTTTGAACTTGGGATTCTGCCATACAAACTTCTCTTCGGGATCCCAAACCTGAGCACTGAACAAATGTGTATCAGGATCCTGTACGACTCTGGTTGCCCATGCGGGAATACGCTCGCCACAACCGCCATTCCAATGTACCATCAGTTTGAAGTGAGTTCCGTGACGGAAGTTCTTGTTCTTGATTTTAATTTCCCAGTTACCGGTACCTTTTATGCGTTTCATAGCATATTTAGCACTTTCTTTCCAGTCATTAAAATCTCCGACAACAAAGATGTCAATAGCGTTGGGGGCCCATTCTCTCAGAATCCATGTGTCCTCCGTTTTATGCAGACCGAAGTAGAGGTAGCCTGTGGCAAAATCATTAAGGCTTCCCTTTTCGCCAACTAATTCAATCTTCTTGTCAATAGCAGCCTGATATCTGCCGTTTATTGCATCAGAAAAAGGTTCCAAATATGCGTCGTTCTTAATTAGCTTGAGCTGACGCGGTGTAACACAAGAAGGACTCTTTGCCTTTTTCGTTACATTTGTTGCGGTTTTCTTGGTGGTAGCTTTGGTGCGTGCCATAATGTATTATTTTTAAATTTTAATCTAAAGTTATGTTTTTAGTGGATTGTTAATTCTGTTCTGACGTTGTTCTTACTTCGCCGTTTAAGTACGTTACTTTTCTTATAATTGTACCGGTTTTGTCTTTTTCAACAAATTCACCGTTACGCTTACCCAAATGGTATTCACCCTCAGATCTGACTCCGTTGGCATCTTCCTGAATACCGAAGCCTTCTTTCATTCCCTTCTGGAATCTGCCCTTAAACTTAACGCCATCAGCCTGGCGGAGTATACCATTTCCTTCCATCAGACCATTTACCCAATTACCATCATAGACATCTCCGTTAGCCCATGTGTATTTGCCTGCCCCGTGAGGCTTGTCTGACTTCCAGTTTCCAATATAAGTTGCTCCGGAATTCCATGTACAGGTGCCATAACCTGTTCGTTCTCCGTTCAGGAAATGACCGACGTATTTGTCGCCGTTTGGCAAAGTGGAAATTCCTTCACCTGTTCTTTCTCCATGTTGATATTGTCCCTCATACTTTGTGCCATCGGCAAAGATGTAAATACCTTTACCATGTTTCTGGTCATTCAGCCAATCGCCTGTATAGGAATCGCCCGAAGCGTATGTATAAGTTCCCTTTCCGTTCTTCTTGTTTTCTTTCCAGTTACCTTCGTATTTGTCGCCGTTGTGCCAATCGTAGACGCCATAACCGTCTCTCATATCAGCCTTCCAGTGACCATTGTAATAGGCTCCATTGGCATGAGTATATATTCCCTTGCCATCTCTCTTGTCTTGAACCCATTCTCCTTTGTAAACATCACCGTTGTAGTAATACATGGTTCCTTCTCCTTCCTGATAGTCACGGAACCAAAGACCTTCATATCGATTATTGTTTGAGAAATAATAAGTGCCGAATCCATGTTGTTGGTCCTGGAACCATTCACCGTCATATTTTTCGCCATCAGAAAACTGGTAGACGCCATGCCCCTCTCTTTTCCCTTTTACATAGTTGCCTGTATGGAAATCACCATTAGGATACTTTGTAGTTCCCTTCCCATAGGGTTTTCCTTTGAACATCTCGCCCTGATATTCGCCTCCTCCAGCAGGGAATGTATAGTTCCCGATCTTTATTTGTTGGGCATGGATCTGAGAACAGAATAATAGAAGAAATGTAAGTATATATTGTTTTAACAAACTCATCTTGTATATTTTTTCAACAAATTTAATTATATGGTCCGATACTGCAAAATCTACATATAAACTTTAAATGTTTTTAAACCAAATCCCACGCTTACGCTAATTTGACAAATTATCCAGCATTACCTCCTCTATTTCCTCTCCCTCTTCAAACTCGTCATTATAGGAGGCACAGGGATTAAAATTACTTGGAACAACAAAATTCTCAGTAGGAGAATAGTGCAGGCTATTATCTGCATATACTTTCTGTAAGAAGTATGCGGCTATAGGCAAGGCAGAATTTGAACCCTGACCGTATGCTGTTGCTGCAAAGTGAATGTCACGCTCTTCACCACCGACCCAAGAGCCGAATGTAAGGGAGGGAGTATACCCGACGAACCATCCATCGGAATTCATGTTAGTAGTACCAGTCTTACCACCCATGGGAGCGTATATCTTATATCTGTTACGCATTCTACCACCCGTACCACTGTCAACAACACCACGCATCAGAGTAATCATTTTGTAGGATGATTCTTCTGAAATCACTTCATGAACACGAGGCAGGAACTCCGCAACAATATTACCTTCAGAATCCTCTATTCTGGTAATATACATAGGAATTCTTCTTACACCCTTCATGGGGAAAGCAGAGTATGCACCTACCATTTCAGAAACGGATATGTCACAAGGTCCCAGACAAAGAGACATTGACGGCACAATATCCTTATTCATTATACCATACTCATGCAGAAGTCTTACAAGGGCAGAAGGGGAAAGTTGGCTCATCAACCAAGCAGAAATCCAGTTGTTACTCATTGCCAAGCCCCACTTCAGTGTAACCATCTCGCCATATCTGGCCCTACTGCCATTTCTTGGTGTCCATGTCTGGTTGCCCACCTGATATGTCTGTTGTATGTTAGGAGCTTCATCACAGGGACTCCAACCATTCTCCATAGCTAATGAGTACAAATAAGGTTTGATGGTTGAACCGACCTGTCTTCTTCCCTGAGTACACATATCATACTGGAAATGAGAGAAATCCGTTCCACCTACATAGGCCTTTACATATCCAGTCTCGTTTTCCATGACCATGAATCCAGATCTCAGGAACCTTTTGTAATACTTGAGACTATCTGAAGGACTCATCAGTGTATCTATTTCACCGTGAGGCGTATAAACAGCCATTTCTATGGGCTTATTGAAAGCGTCTTCTATTTCAGACTCTGAATATCCGTCAGCCTTCATCTGGATATATCGTGCACACTGACGTTTTGCACGCTGGAATTTCTTGGCAACCTCATCTGCACTCAATGAGCTGGCATACGGAGCATTCTTATTTGACCTCAATTCCTTTTCGAATACGGGTTGAAGCTCATCTACCACATGTTTCCTTACAGCCTCTTCCGCATACAGCTGCATTCTGGAATCAATGGTAGTATAAACTTTTAATCCGTCAGTATAAATATTATAGTTGGTTCCATCTCTTTTAACATTCTTATTACACCACCCATACGCAGGATCTGTTTCCCATGCAAGTGAATCCTCGTAGAACTTCTGGTCTTGCCAACTGGCGTAATCAGATCTATTGGGTTTCTTGGCCATCAGAACCTGTCTCAGATAATCACGCAGATAGGCTGCTGTACCCTCTTTATGGTCTGTTCTATGAAAATTCAAATCCAATGGCTGGAGCTTTAACTGATCAGCTTCATCAGAAGTAATGTAGCCGGCTTTCTCCATCTGAGCCAGAACCACATTCCTTCTCTGCAAACACCTTTCGGGATTTCTTACGGGATTAAAGTAGCTGGGGTTCTTACACATACCTATCAAAGTGGCACTCTCAGTGACGGTTAGGTCTTTGGGATCCTTGCCGAAATAGGTCTTGGCAGCAGTCTTGATACCCACAGCATTATGCAGGAAGTCAAAATGGTTCAGGTACATTGTCAGAATCTCCTCCTTGGTGTAATAGCGCTCCAACTTTAATGCAATTACCCATTCAATAGGTTTCTGAAGAAGCCTTTCCTTGACATTCTCAGCCTTCTCAGAATAGAGCTGCTTGGCAAGTTGCTGAGTAATGGTACTACCACCACCCGCACTCTTTTGCATAAAAATTCCACGTTTAACAATAGCCCTGAAAAGCGCCTTAATATCAATACCGCTATGTTCATAGAAACGCTCGTCTTCCGTTGCCACAAGTGCCTGAATTACAGATGATGCAACATCATTATATCCAACAAATATTCTATTTGCCCTACTATAGCTCCACGTTCCTATCAACTTGCCGTCAGCAGATATTACCTGTGAAGCATATTTGTTAACAGGATTCTCTAATTCCTCTATTTCCGGCATATAGCCAATATATCCATTAAAGATGCAATAGAAGATGCCTCCGGCAGCAACAACCATCAGGATATATATTGTCCAAATATACAGAAAAACACGTTTCCTCATAATAGCGAATATTTGGCTACAAAGTTACAAATAATTTTTTATAAAACCGTCAAATAAAAACAAAATAACGTACATTATATATCTACACAGGCACGTGTATTGCATGTAACAAAAAAAATATATAATTTTGAAGCCCGAAATATAATATGTAATATTCTCGGATAATTATATGGAAACAAGAAGTCTTGTAACAATTGCCAAGCATTCCAAGGAGAAGCTGTTGTATCTCATTGAAATGGCTCAAGAGTTTGAACGCCATCCAAACAGAAAGATTCTGGATGGAAAAATCGTAGCAACATTGTTTTTCGAACCCAGTACCAGAACAAGATTAAGTTTTGAGACTGCAGCAAATCGTTTGGGAGCTAAGGTCATTGGCTTTGCCGACCCAAAGGTAACAAGCGGGACAAAGGGAGAAACCCTGAAAGATACCATCATGATGGTGTCCAACTATGCAGACATCATTGTCATGCGCCATTATCTGGAAGGAGCCGCTCAGTATGCAAGCGAGATTTCGCCCGTACCTATTGTTAATGCCGGTGATGGTGCCAACCAGCACCCTAGCCAGACAATGCTTGACCTTTATTCCATCTACAAGACTCAGGGGACATTAGAAAATCTGAATATCTATTTGGTGGGCGACCTGAAGTACGGCAGAACGGTACATAGTATTATTACTGCCATGCGCCACTTTAACCCCACGTTCCACTTCATTGCTCCTGATGAATTGGCAATGCCTGATTATTATAAGATGTATTGTAAGGAGAACAATATAAAGTTCTATGAGCATCAGGACTTCGATGCCAATACCATAGCAGATGCAGACATTCTCTATATGACTCGTGTGCAGCGTGAACGTTTCACTGATTTGGAAGAGTACGAGAGGGTCAAGGACCGCTACCTGCTAAAGGAGGATATGCTCTTCCGTGCTCGTCACAATATGAAGATTCTGCATCCCCTGCCCCGTGTTAACGAAATTGAATACAGCATCGATAACACGCCATACGCCTACTACTTCCAGCAGGCTCGCAACGGATTGTATGCAAGACAGGCATTGATATGTGATGCCTTGGGAATTACATTAGATGATATTAAAAAAGACAAAACCATTATTGCATGAAACGTCAGGAATTACAAGTTGCAGCACTCGAGAACGGTACTGTAATAGATCATATACCTTCATCAAAAATATTCGAGGTTATCAGTTTGCTTAAACTTGAGAAAGTTAGCACCTCTGTCACCATTGGTATCAATCTGAAGAGTAAGAAGATGGGGCACAAAAGTATTCTCAAGATTGCAGATAGATTCTTTACTGACGAGGAATTAAACCAGTTGTCAGTAGTCACGCCCAATGTCACGCTGGCTATCATACGTGATTTTGAAGTTGTAGAGAAGAAGCAGGTTAAGATGCCAGACGAACTTATTGGCATCATCAAGTGCGACAATCACAAATGTATAACCAACAACGAGCCCATGAAAACCCACTTCCATGTTATGGACAAGGAAAAAGGAATTTTGCAATGTCGTTATTGCAACAGGGAAGTTACATTGAACAACGTGAAATTAATCTAAACAGGAAAATTTGTTATAATTATTAGGTATTGTATCTTATGGACAAAGACACTACTATTTTCTCGTTGATCGAGAAAGAACATCAGCGTCAGATGCGTGGCATTGAGCTTATCGCATCAGAAAACTTTGTAAGTGACCAGGTTATGGCTGCTATGGGCTCATGCCTGACAAACAAGTACGCCGAGGGTTATCCCGGTAAGCGTTACTACGGAGGTTGTCAGGTTGTTGACGAAGTCGAGCAGCTTGCCATTGACCGTGTAAAGGAACTCTTCGGTGCAGAATATGCTAATGTGCAACCTCACTCTGGAGCTCAGGCTAATGCAGCAGTATTCTTGGCTTGCCTGAATCCTGGCGACACCTTCATGGGCTTGAACCTTGATCATGGTGGGCATCTTAGCCACGGTTCACTTGTTAATACCAGCGGTATTGTGTACAAGCCTATTGGTTATAACTTGAATAAGGAAACCGGTCGAGTTGATTATGATGAGATGGAGCGTCTGGCTCTTGAGCACAAGCCCAAGATGATTATCGGTGGAGGTTCTGCCTACAGCCGTGAATGGGATTATGCACGTATGCGTAAGATTGCAGACTCTGTAGGCGCAATCCTTATGATTGACATGGCTCACCCTGCCGGTCTTATCGCTGCAGGTCTGTTGGACAACCCCGTTAAATATGCTCATATCGTAACAAGTACTACACACAAGACCCTGCGTGGTCCTCGTGGCGGTATCATCCTCATGGGTAAGGACTTCGAGAATCCCTGGGGAAAGAAGACTCCTAAGGGCGAGGTTAAGATGATGTCTGCCCTGCTCAACAGTGCAGTATTCCCTGGTATCCAAGGCGGTCCTCTGGAGCACGTAATTGCAGCCAAGGCAGTTGCATTCAGCGAGGCTCTCTCTCCTACATTCAAGGAGTGGGCACTTCAGGTTAAGAAGAACGCTGCCGTTCTGGCTGACGAGTTGATCAAGCGTGGCTTTAATATTGTTTCTGGTGGTACAGACAATCATTCTATGTTGGTTGACCTCCGCAACAAGTATCCTGATTTGACTGGCAAGGTTGCAGAAAAGGCTCTTGTTGCAGCTGACATTACTGTTAATAAGAACATGATTCCCTTTGACACACGCAGTGCTTTCCAGACAAGCGGTATCCGTCTAGGAACACCTGCCATCACCACACGCGGTGCCAAGGAAGACCTCATGATTAAGATTGCTGATTTTATCGAGCGCGTTCTGAACGCTCCAGAAGATGAGAATGTAATTGCTCAGGTACGTAGCGAGGTTAACGCCATCATGGCAGATTATCCTCTCTTTGCATATTAAACCTTAATTAGAGCGGAGGAGTTTGTCAATTTCCTCAAACTCCTTCCCTCTATTCAAGAACAAATAGATGCGGTATAGATGCCTGCCCCATCTGTCTTTATTCTCAGGCTCTAATTTCCTTACCATTTCCATACAAGGCTGTGCTTTTCTGTAAAGAGACTCAATAGCCTTCTTGTCCTCCAGACATTTAGGGTCCAACAAATCTGTACAAGCACCATCCTGACGTATCCAGGCAAGATTCAGGAAGGAGATTCCTTTATTGTAATATGCGTCCGTATAGGTACTGTCACGGCGTATTGTACTGTCAGAATACTCTATACATTTCTCATAGTCATTCTCAGCGAGCATGTACTTCGACTTAGAGAACCAATATAAGGGTTTCTCCGGGTCAAGTTTGATTAAAGAGTCTGCCAAAGCAAGCCCCTCTTTATACATATGCTTCTCACAATAGATGTCAGCCAGATTAACAAAGAAGAAATCATGGCTGGGGTATTTCCTTACACCATCAACCAGATCCTTAATATAGGAAGAATCATTCTTCAATGCCTGATGGGAGCGACATTTGTATTCCTGCAAGATAGCGCCCTCATGTTCTCCTACAGCACTGAAGGCCTGATCAATATATTTCAGTGTATTGTCATACTGCCCAAGTTTATAACTCGAGAAAGTGGCCCAATATGCAACCTTAGGAAGATTGGCATCAGAAGGGCGAGTGTATGTGTGATAAGAATCGAAGAAATTGTATGCCATAGCATAATTATTCTTCGACAGGTAGTATTTACCACCATTCAGAATATTGGTCAGATGCTTTGAGCGCAAGCTGTTTGTCTTGGAATTGTATTTCTGCTTCACAATACCCTTGGTATTAGGAAGGGCATCCACGCTGTCGCACTTATACAGATTGCCATACATATTCAGCAAGGTACTGAATAGGGCAGCCGTATCACAGACTTGCTTCAGATAGGCTTTTGTATTCTGGATACTATTCAGAGATTCGTCCAGCAGGGCACATGTATAGTAGATATTAGCCCTGTCCTTGCTAGTCAGATTCTCTCTATCCAGGGCGCCCAACAGATTCTTCTTGGCGTTATCCTGACCATTGGAATTCTTAATGGCCAAGTTAGCAGCCTTGTGTAAGGTTGCTAACTTGACTAATTTCGGGGCTTTCTGCTTATCTGCAGCATATGCACCCGTATTTACTAAACTTAATAAAATGAATAAAAATAGTATTCGCTTCATTAATCACCAATCAGTTTCGACATTTCAGAGGCTTTGGCAGCATTACCTGTTACGGTATAGCACTGCTTCAACTCATATGCCCATTTCTCAGGATCATCAGGCATACATTCACGAGCCTTCTCAAAGAAAGGCAACGCCTCAGCAAAGAGACCCTTTGTTTTCTCGAGGGTTTCCTGAGCCTTGGCTCTGTTCTTAATAGAGCTGATGGTATTGTTCAAATCCAAGGCCTGACGATATTTACAAAGGCCGCACTGATACCAAGCATCGTATGAGTCATTTTTAATCTCAGCACATTTCTTGTATACCACCAGGGCTTCATCATACTTGTTGGTAGCAAACAGCACATAAGCCTTACCATAATTGGCAATGTACAGGTTAGGATCAACAGCCAGAATAGCGTCAGAATATTCAAGCATCTTTTCCTTTCCGAACTTCTGATAATATGCCAGCAGCATCTGAATATAATCTGTGTTATTGGCAGGATCTTTCAGAGTGGTTTCACGCAGATAGTTGGCCCATGCAACAGAATCTCCCTTCTCAAGATAAGACATTACCTTAACCTGTTTTACACCCTCAGCTCCCTGTTCAAACTGCAGAGCCTTCTCATAATATTTGTCCATAGCATCATACATCTTGGCATTATGAGCAGTATGGAAGGCATAGTAAGCCATCTGAGCCTCACTGATACGCATATCAGGCATACCGGCAATCTCAGGATAGTTCTTCTCGTAGTTCATTGCAACATCGTATGCCTCCAAGGCCAAATCAGGAAGTTTGATATCTGCCAGGAACTGAGCTGCATAGATATAGTAAACTCCACTGTTTGCCAAGTGTAATTTCTTTGTCTTCAGATAAGCCTCGTTTCCGTACTCGCCAGTTGTTAGCTTGGTATACTTCAGCTCTTTGTGCAAACTCTCTGTCAGAGCCTTCAGGTTGTTGTAAAAGTACAGAGTATCGAAGGTCATCTTGTTAGAAGCTTTGCTAAGGAAGATGTTGTTTACAGGCAGAGTAAAATCGGCAAGCATCTTGTAAACCTCGCCAAATCTTTTCTCCTCAATAGTATTGGTTTTTAATGCCTTATTTACAAAATCAACAGCTTTGGCATACTTCTCCAGAACTTCAGAATCGTCAGCACTCTTATCTTGGATTTTGGGCTCAAGAGCATCCTTTATCTTCTGAGCTTCTGCCAGGCAAGTCTTAGCCTCTTTCTTAGCTTCCTTCAGAGCAGCCTTCTCTTCAGGAGTCTGTGCCATTACGTTGCCTGCGCAGAATAGTACGGCAAGAGATACAATAATCTTTTTCATAACGTTAATATTGTTAATAGGTTGATTATTAGTTATTTATTCGTTTAACTCATTTTCGTTTGCGGTTTCCTCGGAAGTCTCTGTTATCTCTTCCTCTTCATCTGAACGGGGAACAACACTCAGATGACTGATAACATCGTTACGCTTCTTCAGCTCTATGACTTTAACACCCTGAGTAACACGACTCTTGGTAGTCTTGATATCATCAGCATGTAGACGGATAGTGATACCGCTCTTGTTGATAATCATCAGGTCATCCTCATCCTTCACAACCAAGATGGCTACCAGATAACCGGTCTTCTCTGTGATGGCTATAGTCTTGACGCCCTTACAATGACGACTTGTCTTACGGTATTCCTCAACGTCGGTACGCTTACCGAAGCCGTTCTCGCTCAGAACCATGATGCTCTCATTCTCGACATCGTTGATTACACACATGCCAATAACGCCGTCTCGGGGATCCTTATCAAGGATGATACTCTGTACACCTGTACTAACACGACCCATAGGACGAACCTCTGACTCGTTGAATCTGACAGCACGACCACCAGCATTGGCAACGATAATCTCATTGCTACCGTTTGTCAACTCAACAGCTACTACGCTGTCGTCCTCGCGAATATTGATGGCGTTCACACCATTGGTACGAACACGGCTGTATTCTGTCAGACAAGTCTTCTTGATGATACCCTGCTTGGTAGCAAACATCACATAATGTGTCTTGCAGAAGTCGGGATCGTTCAACTTGCGGATGCAAAGGCAGTTTGTAACGCTGTCGCCGGCATCAATATTCAACATGTTCTGGATAGCACGTCCCTTATTGTTCTTGCTACCCTCTGGGATATCATAGACCTTCAGCCAGTAGCAACGGCCACGTTCTGTGAAGAACATCATAGTGTTATGCATAGTGGCAGGATAAATCTTCTCTACGAAGTCATTGTCGCGAGTTGATGTGGCTTTAACACCAATACCTCCACGGTTCTGAGCACGGAACTCAGCCAGAGGAATACGCTTAACATATCCTAGGTGAGAAATGGTAACTACCACTTCGTCATCAGCATAGAAGTCCTCTGCATTGAACTCCTCAGCACTAGGCAGAATCTCTGTACGACGCTCGTCACCGAACTGATCCTTAATCTCAATCAACTCATCCTTCATAACCTTGCGGCAAAGGTTATCATCGGTAAGAATCTGGTTGTAGTACTTAATCTTCTCCATCAACTCATCAAACTCTGCATGCAGCTTCTCCTGATTCAGACCTGTCAGCTGAGCCAGACGCATATCTACAATTGCCTTTGACTGCAACTCATCCAACTGGAATCTGGCCTCCAAGGCTCGCTGTGCATCAACAGGGGTCTTGCTCTTCTTTATAATCTGAACAACCTCGTCAATATTATCGCTGGCAATGATAAGACCCTTCAAGATGTGAGCACGCTCCTCAGCCTTACGCAGGTCGTATTTTGTTCTACGGATTGTAACTTCGTGACGATGCAAAACAAAGTTGCTGATGAAGTCTTTTAGTGTCAGCAACTGAGGACGCCCCTTAACTAATGCGATGCTATTTACAGAGAAGCTTGTCTGCAAGGGAGTCATCTTGAACAACTTGTTCAGTACGACACGGGTATTGGCATCACGCTTCACATCCACAACGATACGCATTCCCTCACGGTCGCTCTCGTCGTTCACATTGCTGATACCCTCCAACTTCTTATCAGAAACCAGCTGGGCAATATACTCAATCAGCTGCTGCTTGTTTACGCCGTAGGGAATCTCTGTAACAATAATCTTATCGTGCAGATCGCCACTCTCGATGTCGGCCTTGGCACGCATAATCACACGGCCTCTTCCAGTCTCGTAAGCATCCTTAATACCCTGCAGACCCATAATGTAGGCACCTGTTGGAAAGTCAGGACCCTTGACGTACTGCATCAGGGCTTCTACATCCATATCCTCATTGTCGATGTAAGCCACGCAGGCATCGATCACCTCGCTAAGGTTGTGAGTTGGAATATTGGTGGCCATACCAACAGCAATACCTGTTGCACCGTTCACCAAGAGGTTAGGAATCTTGGTAGGCATAACGGTGGGTTCTGGCAGGGTGTCGTCAAAGTTCATGGTCATATCAACGGTCTCCTTGTCCAGGTCATCCATCATAGCCTCACCCATCATACTCAGACGAGCCTCGGTGTAACGCATGGCAGCAGGACTGTCACCGTCTATAGAACCGAAGTTACCCTGACCGTCAACCAATGTATAACGCATTGCCCATTCCTGAGCCATACGCACAAGGGCACCATATACAGAGCTGTCGCCGTGGGGATGATACTTACCCAGTACTTCACCAACAATACGTGCACTCTTCTTATAGGGTTTACTATGAACATTACCCAGTTCCTTCATACCAAAGAGGATACGACGATGAACGGGCTTGAAACCGTCTCTGACATCGGGCAAGGCACGAGCCACAATAACACTCATGGAGTAGTCAATGTAGCTCTTTCGCATTTCCTGCTCAATGTCAACCTTGATAATTCTTTCTTTGTCTTCCATTTATTTTTTGTTTTACCTTTATTTCAAAACTATATTGGGACTAAAAACCCAAAAGTGCCACAAAGATACAACAAAAAAATGAAACATGCAAATATAACAATTGATATTGTTACTATTAACAACATTTTACAAACACACTCTCAGACAGAAAGAGTCAACACTATTCAGGAAAAGACATACAAAAGAGCTATCAGGTGGTTCAGATGTCAGATGTCAGTTTTCTCAGCGGGCAGCCTAAAATGTAATGTAGAAATTTTATTATATATTAATATATAATAAGAATAATTTCTTGTTATTTTCTGCGGCAGGGTGTGTATAGCTCGTTACAGAAACTGACATCTGAACTAACTGAACCAAGCACCATGCTTTTTTGCGTGGTTATTTTGGGAAATAATTTTACACTTCCACAAAATTGCCGTACCTTTGCAATGTCAAAAGATAAGGGATAACACAGCGGGCATTAAGAGAAACAATTGCAAGTGTTAATAGTAACAAATGTAAGTATTAATAGTAGCAAATACAATTATTAACACCCATTCCCGCAAGGAGAAGGACAGCAAAAGATAACAAATACAAAATATACGGACATTACAACAAATCAAGAGACAACGAATTTAAGGTTGCCGCCCCCATAAAAAAACTCACGTTCGAGCAATACAAAAAAAATAGGCTCAACTGTTCGTTAAGCCTATCTACATGAAAGTGCGAATATAATAATCATACGATGCCCTGAGCCATCAGCACTTAAAAAACCTTGGCTACGCCGAGCTTTCCGCTACGATGACGGCCATCATACGATGCCCTGAGCCATCATAGCTCTGGCAACCTTCATAAAGCCTGCCACATTGGCACCTTTTACATAATTGATGTAACCGTCAGGCTGGGCACCATACTTGCAACACTGTTTGTGGATGCCATGCATAATCTCGTGCAGACGCTTGTCCACATCGACCGCACTCCAAGACAGATGCATTGCGTTCTGACTCATCTCCAATCCGCTTGTGGCCACACCACCCGCATTGACAGCCTTGCCGGGAGCATACAGAATCTTGTTCTGCAAGAACAGATCTATAGCATCAGGCGTACAACCCATATTACTGATTTCGCCTACACAAAGCACCTTGTTGGCAATTAGCTGCTCGGCATCCTCAGCATTCAACTCATTCTGCGTAGCACAAGGCAAAGCAATATCAACCTTCACCTCCCAAGGCTTCTTGCCTGGATAGAAGGTAGCACTTGGGAACTCCTCTGCATAGGGTGCAACAATATCATTACCACTGGCTCGCAGCTCCAACATATAGTCAATCTTACTACCCTCAATGCCATCAGGATCATAGATATAACCATCGGGACCGCTGATGGTGACAACCTTGGCCCCCAACTCTGAAGCCTTGGTGGCTGCACCCCATGCAACATTACCAAAACCACTGATAGCAACAGTCTTACCCTTGATATCCTGACCGGCCGTCTGCAACATCTCGTTTACAAAATATAGACCGCCAAAGCCTGTTGCCTCAGGACGAATCAGAGAGCCGCCAAAGTCAAGTCCCTTACCAGTGAGGACACCACTGAAGTCGCGTGTTAATTTCTTGTACTGACCAAACAGGTAACCAATCTCTCTAGCACCAACGCCTATATCGCCGGCAGGAACATCAATTTCGGGACCTATATAACGGTACAATTCACTCATAAAGGCTTGACAGAAACGTTCTATCTCAGCATCACTCTTACCACGTGGAGAGAAGTCGGAACCGCCTTTGCCACCACCCATAGGCAGTGTAGTAAGGGCGTTCTTGAAGGTCTGCTCAAAGCCTAGGAACTTAAGGATACTCAAATTAACCGATGCATGGAAACGAAGTCCACCCTTGTAGGGACCAATGGCACTATTAAACTGTACACGGTAACCCAGGTTCACCTGCACTTGCCCCTTGTCATCTACCCAAGGCACACGGAAGGTGATGATACGCTCAGGCTCAACCAGACGCTCCAGGAGCGCTTTACGCTCGAACTCCGGATGCTGATCATAAACATCTTTAATAAATACCAACACTTCGCGTACTGCCTGCAAGTATTCTCTCTCGCCAGGATGACGCCTTTCCAACCTCTGCATGAAATCATTAATGTCTAGCATGATATCTTATTCGTTTTAGTTGTTTAACGGTTTAAAAGTTTAAGTTGTTTATAAGTATAACACAAAGTTACAACACATTATTGTCATATCCAACAATTACACGACAAAATTTATAAACTTTCCTATCATTTTGTAAAGTGCAACTTGTCAAAACAAGGTGATTAAAGGTATTTTTTGTGACATTTTATCGTTTTGAGTGGTCAGCAGTTAAGGGATAGCGGTTAGCGTTGACGTTATGGAACAAAAAAAAGAAGCCGTTTGGCTTCTTCTTAGTTGCGGGGGTCCGACTCGAACGGGCGACCTCCAGGTTATGAGCCTGGCGAGCTACCAACTGCTCCACCCCGCGATGTTTCTTGTTTGCGAGTGCAAAGGTACGCCGATTTTTTGGATTGTCCAAATATTTTACAAGAAAAATGTTCTTCAACATATAAATCAGCCCTATTATCGGCACAAAGTGTTAAATATGTGCAAAAAAGTGACCATTTTCTGCACACTTTCAGAGAAATGTGCTAACTTTGCAAAAGTTATGGCAGTAGTTAAGACAAGAAAGAAACTAGTGGATGTAGCCAGACAGTTGTTTGCCAAGAACGGTCTGGAGAATACTACAATGAACGACATAGCCCAAGCCTCAGGCAAGGGAAGGCGTACATTGTATACCTATTTCAAAAGTAAGGAGGACATCTACTGGGCTGTCATAGAAGAGGAGTTGGACATCATGTCGGAACGCATGAATGCCGTAGCCAGCCAAAAAATGGAGCCGGAGGATAAGCTGGTAGAGCTAATCTACACGCATCTGGACTGCATAAAGGAGGCCGTGCAACGCAATGGTAACCTAAGGGCAGAGTTCTTCCGCAACATCATAATGGTGTCAAAGGTCAGAAAGAACTTCGATCGTAACGAACGCAACCTATTCTCAAGCATCATGATGGAGGGGGTACAGAGCGGTCGCTTTGTAGTAGAGAGCATCCCCTTGGTGGTGGACATTCTGCATTACTGCATAAAGGGTCTGGAAATACCTTATATATATGATCGCTTGTCGAAAGGTCTGCCTAGTGGTGTCAGTCGTGGTATTGTGCAGAAAATTCTGCATAAAGCACTGGCAAGGAACGAGAGGCATGTTAACTACTACCTATAGACCTTTAGTTCAAAATTCATAGTTCATAGTTCATAGTTCATAATTCATAATTAAAGAAACATATTAAATCAAAATAAATAAAATGGGATTATTGGAAGGAAAGACCGCAATCATAACTGGTGCGGCACGTGGTATTGGTAAGGCTATTGCCCTGAAGTTTGCTAAGGAAGGTGCAAACATCGCCTTTACCGATTTGGTTCTGAACGATGAGATGGCTGCCGGCATGGAAGCCACACGCAAGGAAATAGAAGCTGTAGGTGTTAAGTGTCTGGCTTATGCAGGTAATGCAGCCGACTTTGCAGAGACAGAAGAAGTAGTAAAGAAGATCAAGGAAGACTTCGGTACTATAGATATTCTGGTAAACAATGCAGGTATCACCAAGGACGGTTTGATGCTGCGTATGAGCGAGCAGCAGTGGGATGCCGTTATCAACGTAAACTTGAAGAGTGCATTCAACTTCATTCATGCTTGTGTGCCCATCATGATGCGTCAGAAGAACGGCTCAATCATCAATATGGCTAGTGTAGTGGGTGTTCACGGTAACGCCGGACAGTCTAACTATGCCGCTTCAAAGGCCGGTCTTATCGCTCTGGCTAAGAGTATCGCCCAGGAGATGGGTCCCAAGGGTATCCGTGCCAACGCTATCGCTCCTGGCTTCATTGAGACAGCTATGACGGCACAGCTCAGCGAGGAGATTCGCGAGGAGTGGAAGAAGAAGATACCTCTTCGCCGTGGCGGTCAGGTGGAGGACATTGCCAACGTGGCAACCTTCCTAGCAAGCGACATGAGCAGCTACGTCAGCGGACAGGTTATCCAGGTTGACGGTGGTATGAATATGTAATGAAAGTTTTATACGAAGACAATCATATTATTGTTGTAAACAAACAGAGCGGGGAGATCGTACAGGGAGACAAAACTGGCGATACTCCCCTCTCTGATATTGTTAAGGCCTATCTGAAGGAGAAGTACAACAAGCCGGGAAACGTTTTCCTGGGCGTGGTACACCGTCTGGACAGGCCTGTATCCGGCGTGGTGCTCTTTGCCAAGACCAGCAAGGCCCTACCCCGCCTGAACAAAATCTTTGCCGAGCATGAGAAGGTAAAGAAAACCTATTGGGCTATCGTGGCCAACAAGCCACCTCAGGAGAGCGGCACCCTGACACACTGGCTGACAAGAAACGAGAAAACCAACACTGCCAAGGCTTATGACCGCGAGGTACCCAACTCAAAGAAAGCGGTACTGGATTACCGACTTATAGCCGCCAGCGAACGTTATTTCCTCTTGGAAATACAACTGCATACAGGTCGCCACCACCAGATAAGATGTCAGTTGGCAAAGATGGGATGCCCTATCAAGGGCGACCTGAAGTACGGTGCTCCGCGCAGCAATCCTGACGGCAGCATCTGCCTGCATGCACGCCACTTGGAACTGGTGCATCCCGTGTCACATGAAGCCATAAGTATCACAGCTCCCGTACCACAAGATGCTCTGTGGAGAGCCTTCTGCAAAGATTAACATTTTTTTTTGCGCGCGCATACCTTCATATAATAGTTTTTTACTACTTTTGTGTTGTAATTTGCGTTATAATTAGAGGTATCCGTTTATGAAACGTGCACTGAAATGGGCCAGCGCCATTATTCTGACACCAGTATTACTCATTATTATACTGATGTCGGCCTTCTATATTCCGCCCGTGCAACGTTGGGTAGTAAGGGAAATCTCTGAATATGCCAGCGAGAAGAGCGGCCTTAACATCACCATGCAAAAGGCCACCATAACATTCCTGTTGGATCTGGACCTTCATCAACTGCATATTGACGACCACGGCAAGGACATCCTGAATGTAGAGAAGGCTACAGTAGATCTGAACTTCTGGCGCATTTTAGCCCTAAAAGTGGGAGTAGAAGCTATAGAACTGCAGGACGGCGACATCAACACACGCGACCTTATAGCAACCCTGCAACTGAAGGGAGAACTGAACAACTTCCATCTGAGAGCCGATAATGTGGACCTACGTCACAACTTGGTAACACTAAATGGTGCTACCATAGACGGATGCGATCTGGACATCGCACTGAAAGACACTACCATCATAGATACCACAGAGAGCGCACCCGTAACATGGGGATTAGACATAGAGCAAGTTGCCATTAAGAAGAGTCGTATTCTGCTGCATATGCCCTATGATAGCATGCTGCTACAGACAGGGGTACAAGAGGCTCTATTAGAAGGCGGAGACATCGACCTGGAGAAAGGTATCTATCGTATCGAGAAACTGAAGATGCAGGCAGACTCACTGCACTACGACCTACCCTATGAACTGCATCAGACAGCAGGTCTTGACCCCTCGCACATCACTCTATATAATCTGGCACTCGACCTAGAGAACACCACCTTCAAGCAGCAGGAGAACTATTTGGCCATGAACCTGAAGAACCTGCAAATGAAGGAGAAGTGCGGTCTCAGCATCGACACGCTGAAGGCAAACCTGATGATGAACGACAGAAGCGTGCTAGTAGAGGGTCTGAAACTGGTTACTATGCATAGCAAAGTCAGCGGTGATGCCAACGTAGAATGGAGAGCCCTGAAAGGAAGAGGCGACCTGTCTGCAGTACTAAGGGCACGCATAGGACACCAGGACATACTGGCTCTGACAGGGAACTACCTCCCCAAGGATCTTAAACGTGTATATCCCCAGCAGCCTTTAGAGATGGATGTTGCTGCATACGGCAATGTGGACAGCCTGAACATTGCAGATAGCAGAATCACCATTCCTACTGTCATTGACATACGGACCAATGGCAATGTCACCAACCTATTGGATAGCCTGCACCTATCGGCCAACCTGAAGTGGGACGTTAAGACCATGAACCTGAACTTCGTCAGGCAGTATTTAGGCCTGAACAATATAGCCTTGCCTGCCATGACCTTACATGCAGATACCAAGCTGAAGGACTGCAACAAGCTGACGGCTGATGCCCTGCTGCAAGAAGGAAGAGGCAATGCCCACCTGAAGGGTAACATAGACCTAAGCAGAATGACCTACGATGCCAAGATGCGTATCAACAACCTGCAGATTCACCACTTCCTGCCACATGACAGCATCTACAACCTAACGGCCAATGCAAGCATACAAGGTATAGGAACCGATATGCTGGCTGCAGGAATAAAATTGGAGGCAAAAGCAAACATAGAACATCTGAAGTATGCCAGCTGGGACCTGGACAGCGTACAGGTTCTGGCTAAGCTGAAGCAAGGAGAAGGCAGATTGGAGATGAGCAGCGACAATGACCTGCTACGTCTGCAGGCCTGCGCAGAGACTAGCATAAGAAAAAGGAAGATGACAGCCTCCAGTTTCTACCTGGATCTGAATCACATCAACCTATATGCCCTTGGTCTGGCCAAGAAGAAAGTCAGTGCCAGCATGGTCATGCATCTGGAGGGCGATTCAGACTTTGACCAGACACACAACCTGACAGGTAGTGTAAGGGCATTACAGATGAACGTCAATGACACCATCTTCTATCCAGAAGACCTGGCTCTGACAGCACATCTGAATCCCAACAGCATAAAGGCTGACGCAGCAGCAGGAGACCTGTTATTCCACATGGAATCAGAGCAAGGGTTGGATTCGCTAATGGCCAGAAGCAACAACTTCATGGAAGAGCTGGGCAAACAGATAGACAGTCTGCAACTAGACCAGAACAAACTACGTACCCTGTTACCCTATGCAAATATCCATCTGCAAAGCGGACAGAAGAATCCCATCTTCAACATCCTGAATCATGTAGTGGGGTACAAATTCAAGGAAATGCACATGGACCTAACCAGCAATCCGGAAAGCGGACTGAATGGAGACGGATACATGTACCATCTGAATACAGGAGCCATTCTTCTTGACACCATATCATGCCAAATCCGTCAAGAAGAAGAAGGCCTCGCCATGCAGGGAAGAGTCAAGAACGGCCCCAAGAACAAGGTGGTTAGCTTTGAGAGCGTTATAAAAGCCAGCCTGACATCAAACGGTGCCGCCGCCCATCTTCTATTCCTGGATGCCAAAGGCAAGAAGGGCATAGACACTGGTTTGAAGGCTGAGGTAACCCCAGAAGCCCTTAACGTGCACTTCACTCCCCTGAATCCTATCATTGCCTACAGAAACTTCAAACTGAACCCGGACAATTACATACGCCTTATAAAAGGCAATAAAGTAGAGGCAATGATAGACCTGCTGGCTGATGACGGCACAGGCTTGAAACTGTACTCCATAAAGAACGACTATGCCCAGCAAGACCTTTCACTAAGCGTCAACAGGTTGAACCTGGGAGAATTGTCATCCGTTATACCGTTCATGCCTATGGTAGAAGGATATCTGAACGGAGACCTTCACTACATGCAGGCAGACAGTACCATCACCGTCTCTACTGACATGAAGGTGAAGGGAATGAAGTACGAAGGAACCGGCATGGGCGATATGGGCATGAATCTGATTTACCTGCCCAATGCAGACGGTAGCCATCACGTGGACGGCATAGTATCGCAGAACGACCGTGACATTGCCTACCTGAGCGGTACATACTGGGAGAAAAACAAAGAAGGACAGATAGATGCTACAGCTGAACTCAGTAGACTGCCATTCAGTCTCGCTAATGCTTTCATGCCTCCTGAGACTATCAAGATGTCGGGCTATGCAGTAGGAAATCTGGAGGTGAAGGGAAAGACCAGCAATCCCATCATGACAGGTAGCATTGCCACGGACTCACTCTACATCACAGCAGAGGCATACAATATCAATCTGCGAATCCCCAATGATACGCTACAGATTAAACAAAGCCATATAGACTTGCCACAGATAAAGGCCTACGCTGCAGGAAACAATCCGTTGACGCTGGACGGCAGCATTGACTTCAGCAACTTGGAGAATGTGCAGCTGAATCTGGATATTGCAGCCAAGAACTATCAGTTGATAAACGCTTCCAAGACACGTAACGCCTTGGCATACGGGAAAGTCTTTGTGGATATCAACAGTCGAATCTGGGGAACGCTGAACGACTTGAAGGTTCGCGGTGGACTGAATGTATTAGGTAACACTGACGTCAGCTACGTACTGAAGGATTCACCCCTTACCGTAGAAGACCAGTTATCAGACCTGGTAACATTCTGCGACTTTACAGACACACTGAGCGTGGAACCTGAGGAGACCTCCAATCAGCACCTGGACATCCAAATGAACATTAACATTGATCCAACGGTGAAGGTTCATTGCCTGTTGAGCGACGACGGTCGCGACCGCATAGAACTACAGGGAGGCGGCAGTATAACCATGACCTACGACCTGCAGAACGAACTGCAACTATTCGGTCGTTACACCATAGATGAGGGTACCATGCGCTACTCTATCATGGCAATACCGCTGAACGACTTCAAGATAGCCAACGGCAGTTACGTGGAATTTGTGGGTGACATAATGAACCCACGACTCAGTATTGCCGCCAGCGAACGTGTGAAGGCCAGCGTAACGGAAAATAATGTACCCAAGAATGTAGCCTTTGACGTAGGTCTGAAGATCAGCCAGACGCTGGAAGATATGGGACTATTGTTCACGCTGGAGGCACCTGAGGATATAACCGTACAGAACGAGCTCTCTGCCATGTCCGAAGAAGAACGCGGACGTATAGCCATCACCATGTTGGTAACCGGCATGTACCTTAACGATAAGAGCGGTATGCAGGGAGGCTTCGATTACACCAACACCATGAACGCCTATCTGCAAGGAGCCATCAACAATCTGGCAGGACAGGCACTGAGCAACACGGTGGATCTGAACTTCGGAATAGAAAACAACACACAGCAAGGTGGTGAGACGACAACAGATTATAGCTTCAGCTTCAGAAAACGATTCTGGGGCAACAGGGTAAGCATCATTATAGGCGGAAAAATCAGCACTGGCAAGAATGCCGTCAATACTGGACAGACCATCATTGACAACGTATCCATGGAATACAGACTCGACAAGAACTCCACAAGATACGTACGCCTATTCTACGACAGAAACTACGAGTCGTTACTGGAAGGCGAGATAACAGAAATGGGAGCCGGTCTTGTGCTAAGGAAACGAGCTGAACACCTAAAGGATCTATTCATCTTCCGCAGAAAGAAGCAAGAGGAAAAGAAATGAAAAAATACTTCCTATTCATATTGACAACACTCAGTCTGACAGCATGTTACACAACAAAGAACCTGCCAGAAGACGAAGTATTGTACAGAGGTATCAAGAAACTGGATTATGATGCGCAACTGAAACGCGACAGCATACAGGGGCAAGGTGTTATAACAGCATTGGCAGATGCCTACAACACCGTAGAAGGACTGCTGACCGGCGATGCCAACGCCTTGAAAACAGAAGAGGCAGACAAAGGACTCATAAAAGACAGTCTGAAGAAAGCAGACAAACAGGATGACCTGAACTATGAGACAGCCAAGGAAGAAATAAAGGCAGCCCTCGCCTATTCTCCCAACGGAGCTATCATGGGAAGCAGTTATTATACTCACCCCTTCCCCGTCAGGCTATGGATCTATAATAAATATGTAAACAGTACCAGCAACTTCGGACGCTGGATGATGAACCATTTTGCTGCAACACCCGTATTCGTAAGCAGCGTTAATCCAAAGGTCAGAAGTACCGTAGCACATAATACACTCAGAAACTACGGATATTTTCGCAACAAGGTGACGTATGACACCATACCCATGAGCAACCCCAGGAAGGCAAAGATATCCTATCATGTCAAACCTGGTCCCGTATTTCATTTAGATACCATAAAGTATCTGCCATTCTATCCACAGGCAGACAGCATCATAAAAGCTACCATGAACCAATCCCTGTTGAAGCAAGGAAAGCCTTTCAATGTACAAGACCTTGACGCAGAACGTAAAAGACTACAGAAAGAATTCCGCAACAACGGATACTTCTACTATAGACCAGAATACATCTCCTTCAGAGCTGATACGGTAATGATTCCGCAAAAGGTACAGATACAGGTACGTCCCCTACCTGAAACACCTGCACAGGCCAAACACCCTTATTATATAGGAAACACACGCATCAACATCTACAAATACAATAAGTTCCAACTGACAGACAGTATTACCTTCAGAGGACAGACCTATGCCTATAGCAACACGGAGGACAGGCCCCCGCTAAGACTACGTGCTATCCTGCCCAACCTCTTCCTGAAAAAGGGAGACCTATATCAGCAAAACAACCAAGACGTAACACAGCAGAAACTTGCTGACATGGATATTTTCTCTTCCATGCGAGTGAGTTTTGTACAACGGGACTCTACCCTTAACAACGACACACTGGATGTTGTAATATCCGGAATGCTGGACAAGCCTTACGATGCAGAGTTCATAGGTAAGATAACCAACAAGAGCAACAACTATGTAGGTCCGGGTATAAGCTTTGGCATGCGTAAGAGAAACGCCTTCCGCGGTGCTGAGACATTGGGACTGAATGTCTGGGGTTCATACGAATGGCAAACCGGTGCACACGTAGAGGGACGTAACTCGCTTATCAACTCGTACGAGTACGGAGCTACCGCTTCACTATCCTACCCCAAGCTGATGATGTTCGGCTTAGAAAAGAAAAGGTGGCGAAGGCTAATCTCAAGCACCAACTTCCAGTTAGATGCCAAATGGGTGAACAGAGCCAATTACTTTGGCAGGGTATCATTTGGCGCATCCATCAATTACACGCTTCAAAAAGGAAAAAACATAAAGCATGAGTTCAGCCCCTTCAGCCTCAGCTATGACTTGTTGCTGAACAGTACGGAACGTTTCGACTCCATCATCACAGCTAATCCTGCCTTGTATATTTCTATGCGTGACCAGTTTGTACCCAGCATGGAGTACACCTTTACCTGGACAAAGGAGAAGGAGAAGCATCTGCAGACCCTGAAGGTAAACCTAAAGGAGGCTGGTAACGTAACATCAGGCATCTATGCCATCTGCGGACAAGGATTCAAGAAACCTGAAAAAGAACTCTTCGGTGTTCCGTTTGCACAATTCGTAAAGCTATCGGCACAGTACACACACCGGTTCACGCTTACCCCACGCAGTTGCATTGGCACACGTCTGTTTGCCGGAGTTGTATATAGTTATGGCAACGCCTCAACAGCACCATACAACGATTTGTTCTCTATTGGAGGTGCCAACAGCATCAGAGCCTTCTCTATCAGAAGTATCGGCCCCGGCTCATATCACCCGGAAAGGAGTTCCTATTCGTACATAGACCAGACGGGTGACTTTAAGCTGGAAGCAAATCTGGAATACCGGTTCCCCATCATTGCCAACCTATACGGTGCAGCCTTTGTTGATGCTGGTAACGTATGGCTCATAAAAGAAAACAGCAACCAGCCTGGCGGCCAGCTGAAAATGTCCGAATTCGGAAAGACCATTGCTTTGGGCACGGGTGTGGGATTACGTTACGATTTGGACTTCCTGGTACTCAGGTTCGACTTGGGAATTGGCATACACGCTCCCTATGATACAGGAAAAACCGGCTATTACAACATGACAAGTTTCGGCAAATCGCTAGGTTATCATTTCGCAATTGGATATCCATTCTAATAAGAAATAGACATAAGAGTGGTATTTTTACCGTAAAAACAAGCATAATTAATAAAATAATGTGTACCTTTGCGTACCATTTGAATTTATCAAGATTATTAACAACAACCAATAGAACATTAACAACAAATAATATAATTAAATAAGAATGAAACCTACATTGTTTCTTTTGGCTGCCGGTATGGGAAGCCGCTACGGAGGTCTAAAACAGTTAGACACATTAGGTCCTCAGGGACAAAGTATTATGGACTATAGCATCTATGATGCCATCCAAGCTGGATTTGGAAAGATCGTTTGGGTTATACGTCGTGACTTTGAGGATCAGTTCCGCACACAGATTCTTGCCAAGTATGAAGGTCATGTTCCCTGCGAACTCTGTTTCCAGAGCCTGGATGCACTGCCTGAGGGATTCACCGTTCCTGAGGGTCGTCAAAAGCCTTGGGGTACCAACCATGCCGTTCTGATGGGTAAGGATATTATCAAGGAGCCATTCGCCGTCTTGAACTGTGATGATTTCTATGATCGTGATGCCTTCATGGTAATGGGTAAGTTCCTCTCCAACCTTCCCGAAGGTAGCAAGGGCAAGTATGCCATGGTAGGTTTCAGCGTTAGCAATACACTGAGCGAGAGTGGTACCGTTAGTCGTGGTATCTGCGAGAACGATGAGAAGACTCACTACCTGACCAGTGTTGTAGAGCGCACAAAGATTGAGCGCCGTGATGGTGTTGTTCAGTATCTCGACGAGAACGAGAAGTGGGTTTCAATCCCCGACAATACACCTTGTAGCATGAACTTCTGGGGCTTCACCCCCGACTACTTCGCATATAGCGAGGAGTACTTCAAGGAGTTCCTGTCTGACCCCAAGAACCAGGAGAACCTGAAGGCTGAGTTCTTCATTCCTCTGATGGTTGACACCCTGATCAAGCAGGGCAAGGCTAGCTGTGAGGTATTGCCAACTACCAGCAAGTGGTTTGGTGTAACATACCCAGAGGATCGTCCCGATGTAGTTGCCAAGTTGGCTAAGCTACATGCTGACGGACAGTATCCCGATCAGATGTTCTAAGACAAATATCAAGAACCACCGTAACTCAAGAGACGGTGGTTCTTTTTTTATCAATAATCTATTCGAAGTCTAAGATAAACATATCAGTGGTTACGCAAACGACGTAGCATCTCCTGATTGATTGTCTTTATCCTGCGTTGCTGCTTGCTGATATCCTCACGGATAAGGTTAATCTCAGCATTCATATTGTTATAGAAATCTGTGAACGCACGTATGAGAGGCGGCGTATAAACCTGCTCGTTGGTATTCACCACCATGTGAATGCCTTTCGGAACAAGACGTACCTCTATATCCGTACCCTCCTCCTTAGGATCACCGTCAAAATGGATAACGCCTGGTGATTTACGATGAATACGCAAGCTTTTACACTTGAAGGTGCGGATTCGGCTATTTTTATCTATAGTCTTATTGAAAAGCTGAATAGCAATCTGTGGTGCCTCCAAGACTGTAAAAGGCTCCATGATAGTAACATCCATCAATCCGTCCATCATACTGGCCTGAGGAGCTATGAACACATTGTTTCCATACTGACTGGCATTGGCACATGCAATAAGGAAAGCCTTGTAATGCTGCTTCTCGCCGTCAATCTCAATTTCGTATGTATCCGGCTTATAGCGCAAGCCTTCTCTAAGTGTATTATCTATATATGTAAGTAAACCGCGACGCTCGCTCTTAGCGAATTTACTGCTGACAAAAGCATCAAATCCTAAACCACAGGTACAAAAGAAAGGCGTATCGTTTATCATTCCATAATCCAAGACTTCTATAGTACAGGTTGACAAAACCTGAAGAGCACCTTCCGGATTCATCGGAATAAACAGATGTCGGGCAAGTCCGTTTCCGCTGCCGCAAGGGATAATACCCAACGCCGTGTTGGTATGTATAAGACAACGTGCAACCTCATTAACGGTACCGTCACCTCCTACCGCAACAACTACCTTAATTCCTTCTTCTACAGCCTTACGGGCAATCTGCCCGGCATGTCCGCGAAACTCGGTATACCAAATTTTGACATCGAAGCGTGATGCTTCCATGTACACAGGTATCAGGTCAACAATCTTACTTTTATCGGTGGTACCTGAAATTGGGTTCACTACGAACCAAACAGAGATTCTATTTTGCATAAATAATGCACAAAGTTAGTAAAAAGTGTATAAAACAACATCATTCTGAAGTTGAATATTCATATATTGTGTGTTTTTTTCAATCCACATTATGTGATTTTTGATAAAAAGTCGTACCTTTGCAAAAATTTTCATGAGAGGCTTTGCCTCCGAACTAAAAATCAAAAATGGGATTACTACAAGAAAAACTCTCTAAACACCCTTTCTATTCCTTATCTAAAGAGATAAAGGAAAAAGGCATATACCCATATTTTCGCGAGATTGAAGGAAAACAGGGTACAGAAGTTGAGATGGGTGGAAAACATGTATTGATGTTTGGCTCAAATGCATACACAGGTCTTACCGGTGACGAGCGAATTATAGAAGCCGGTTGCAAGGCTATGCATAAATACGGAAGCGGTTGCGCAGGTAGCCGATTCCTGAACGGAACCCTTGACATTCATGTCCAGTTAGAGAAAGAACTGGCAGAATACGTAGGCAAGGATGATGCATTGTGCTTCTCAACAGGTTTCACCGTAAACAGCGGTGTTATACCTCAGTTGGTTAGCAAGGATGACTACATCATCTGTGACGACAGAGACCATGCAAGTATCGTTGACGGTCGCCGTCTCTCTTTTGCCACTCAGCTGCACTACAAGCACAATGATATGGCTGACCTGGAGCGCGTACTACAGCGTTGCGAGCCAGACAAGGTGAAACTGATCATTGTAGATGGTGTATTCTCTATGGAGGGTGACCTTGCCAATCTGCCTGAGATTGTTAAGCTGAAGCACAAGTACAACGCCAGCATTATGGTCGATGAGGCTCACGGCTTAGGTGTATTCGGAAAACAAGGTCGTGGTGTTTGTGACCACTTCGGACTTACTGACGAGGTTGACCTGATTATGGGTACATTCTCTAAGAGTTTGGCATCTATTGGTGGTTTCATCGCTGCAGACCAGATTATCATCGACTCTCTGCGCCACACCGCCAGAACCTATATCTTCAGCGCCAGCTGTACACCTGCTGCTACTGCTGCTGCACTCGAGGCTCTGCACATCATCAAGTCAGAACCTGAAAGACTGGCAGCTCTGTGGGATGTTACCAACTATGCACTGAAGCGTTTCCGCGAGGAAGGCTTTGAGATTGGCGAGACAGAAAGCCCCATCATCCCCCTGTATGTAAGAGATACCCGCAAGACCTTTATGGCTGTGGCTATGGCATTCGAGGAGGGCGTATTCATCAACCCCGTAATTCCACCAGCATGTGGTCCTCAGGACACATTGGTACGTTACGCACTGATGGCAACCCATACACATGAGCAGGTTGACCTTTCAGTTCAGAAACTGAAGAAAGTCTTCCAGCAGTTGGGCGTACTCAAATAAAGAGAACACCATAAAAAAACATGTAGGCATCTAATCAAAACGATAGATGCCTACTTTTTTTATCTATAAGATAAGATTTTATTCTGCTAAGGCAAAGATGGTTTTGATGCCTTTTATCTTCTGCCCCTTGATGCGAGCCAAAAGACCCTTGGTTGCACTTCTCTCCACTGCCACATAGGACCATTGCGGCAAAACATCAATACGTCCTATCTGCTTTCCATCCAAACCGCCAACTTTTGACAGGAAGCCCAGGATATCTCCCCTACTTATCTTATCCTTCTTACCCTTACCTATATATATAGTGGCCCATAAGGGCAAAGATGGCAAAGCCATATTCTTAGGTAACTGAAACTCTCCGTCAGTGAGTTCTGCATATTCCGGCAATGTCTCCTCGGGCCCTAACAACAGAAAGGCATTGCCCACATTCTCCCAACGGGCTGTACGACCGTTACGGTGAATGTAAGACTCCTCGTCAATCGGAAGATGATAATGAATGATATTGTCAACATCAGGGATATCCAGACCACGCGAACCTAAATCCGTACATACAAAAACATTACGGGAGCCATTCACAAAGGAATACAGGGCACGTTCGCGATCGCGTTGCTCCATACCGCCATGAAAGATATTTGCCATTATACCCTCTGATGCCAGATAGGCACCTATACGTTCTACACTCTGCCTATGATTGGCAAAGACAAGGCTCTTCTGTGTACCTAATGTACAGAGCAGACGCTTCAAGGTAGAAAGCTTATCCTTCTCTGGTGACAGCACACTACGAATAGATATACGGGAAGAAACAGGTTCTTCTTCATCCAGATAAGAGAGACGGCAATAATCAGATGTGCCTACAAAGTCAGGAATAGCGGGACAATCCGTAGCGGAAAGAAGGATGCGCCTCTCAACGGCTTTCAGTTCACCAAGTATAGCCTGCATATCTTCCTGAAATCCTAACTCCAGACTCTTGTCGAACTCATCAATAACAAGATTTGTAACAGTCTCCGTATTGATATTCTGTTTACGGATATGATCCAGTATTCGGCCTGGCGTTGCAATGATAAGATGAGGACGCAAGCCGTTTATCTGCCTGTGTTCATCCATAGCGGGTCTGCCACCGTAGCACGCCAGCACCCGGACCTCCGAGCAGATACGCTTTACCACATCAACAGTCTGTATAGCCAATTCTCTGGATGGCACAAGCACCAAAGACTGCAGGACATCTTTCTTTGAATCCATCAACTGCAGCAAGGGCAGCATATAAGCCAGTGTCTTGCCCGAACCCGTAGGACTGAGCAACACCAATTGGCGCTCCTTACGTACCATCTGCAACATTTCCTGTTGCATAGGATTCAAGAACTCAACACCAAGTTTTGAAACATCGTATTTCATGTAAAACTTATCTCAAGAAATAATCAACCAGGAAGTAAACGCCTAAGGATACTATCCATCCTATGAATACCTTTCCTGTGATGAATTTAAAATACCACCATATACCTACTCCGTCATGCTTCATCAGCGCATAGCCCGATGTTGATCCTATAGGCAGCAGACAACCGCCTACACATCCGCTTAAGGCAACAAGGTGCCAATACTGGCCGTTCTGGGCAAAGGCTGCCACATAATCAGGCATAGAGTTCTGAACATCTATGATGGGGAATATGGATATAGAAGTCATTACCAAAGCAATGTTATCCATCACAGCACTTATAACGCCAACCACAACAGATAACAGATAGATATTGTGTATATAGGTGTCACACAAGACGGCAATATGACTCATGGCACCTACCTCAATCAGCAGATCCACACACAGGCTGACACCCACAAAGAACATTATCATCTGAATCATCTCGTACTGTAACGGCCTGTTACCAGACAAGGAGATAGGCTGGGCAGACAGGATACGCTTGCGGTTAAAGACCTCGTTCACAACCCACAAGACACCCAACACGCACAATGCTCCCAAGAACGGGGGCAGCATGGTCAGACGGTAGAATGTAGGCACAAACCACAGACCGCCCAAGCCCAGGAACAGCATGATAGCACGCTGCCAAACAGGCATTGCGGAATCATCACCACGGAAGAATACCCTGGGGCGCTTCAGATCAACATGCTCAGGTAGCATCCTTCCTATCAGATAGGTAGGAATGATTGCTGCCACAATAGTAGGTATAATCAAAGCAGCAGTATAGTTGGTAGGCGTAACTGCACCACGGGTCCAGATCAGCAAGGATGTTACATCACCTATAACACCAAAACAACCGCCACAACTTGTCGCTATCACAACAACAGCACCCAGAATACAACGCTGCTGAGGATTGATAACCAGCTTACTTAATACAGTAAGCATGATAACAGCTGAAGACAGGTTATCCAAGTTGGCACTCAGTCCGAAGCTACAGGCAGCCAGAATCCACGTTAAATGCCATTTGCTCTTGACCCTGCACCAGTTAACCATAAAGTCAAAGCATTCGTTAGAGGCAAGAACCTCTACAATAGCCATTGTTGCAAGCAGGTACATAACTATACAGCATAGCTGTACCATGTGCTTCACAAAGACATGCTGATAGATGTATTCGTTCACCGCACGTACACTATAGACCTCATCGCCCAGGTAATTCATAAAGTCAATACCATGCAACGACTGAATGTAATGTGGACCCACACACATATACATTACCCATCCGCACACACCACAGAACAGAGCTACCGTGGCCTTGTTAATTCTGGTTATATGCTCAGTACAGATCAGAGCATATCCGAATAACATCAAAATTACAATTGCTATGGTCATAATAAAGTCTATTACGTACAGATTACAAATTTTGCTTATGCAAAGGAAACAAAATTCTTTCACTTATCAAAGCAATCTTTTGTAAATTCATACAAAATTACTAATTTTGCACCTATCATGAAGATATTAAAGACATTCATATTATCATTCTTGCCTGTCTGCCTATATGCGCAGAAAGTGGAATTGAAGGTGCAAGACAACTTCGATGAGATAGTCGTTGAGCAAACCCAGACAGAGTTGAAACCCGGCTGGACAGTCTTTGACATTAAGATGAAAGACAAGCTGGTTCATTACCTGAACGGTGCCCATGCCATGCAGATGACAAGAGACAATATGCCCCAGTTCCACATCATACCGGGGAAGGACGAGGTACTGGCAGATTACGCCATCATCCGCCTGCAAAGCAAGAAATACTATCGCAAACTGCCTAAGAGTAGCGTACGCGAAAACGAATACAAGAGAATAGAACCTGCAGACTTCTATATAAAGTCCGACGGAGACAATGGTTTCATCTGTCAGCCGTTGGAAGCATTGGCTAGGGGTGAGTACATCATACTGAACCTAAGCCAACCGCCTATCGGACCTCTGCAAGACTTAAAGGTCTATCCCTTTATGGTTCCATAACAGATTGCTAACAATAATGGCTGATTCTTGCACAAAACACAAGATTTCAGCCATTTTTGATTACATTATATTTGCCATAAAAATAAATTGCATTAACTTTGCATCGGTATTCATGTATTTAAGGTAAAAGATGAAATCATTCAAGGTTAATGACGAAGGCTTTTACGGTCAATACGGTGGGGCATATATCCCAGAGATATTATACAAAACGGTAGAAGACCTAAAAGCACAGTATCTCTCTATCATTGAGAGCGAGGAATTCCTAAAGGAGTATTATCAATTGCTGCGCGACTATGTCGGTCGTCCTTCTCCACTCTATTACGCCCGTCGTATGAGTGAGAAATACGGCTGTCAGCTGTACCTGAAACGTGAAGACCTAAACCATACAGGAGCCCACAAGATTAACAACGCCATTGGTCAGATTCTTCTTGCCCGCAGAATGGGAAAGAAGCGTATCATTGCCGAGACGGGAGCCGGACAGCATGGTGTGGCAACAGCAACCGTCTGTGCCCTCATGAATATGCCCTGCCGTGTTTACATGGGTGCCCTGGATGTTGAACGTCAGCACGTCAATGTAGAGCGCATGCGCATGCTGGGTGCCGAAGTTTTCCCTGTTCAGAGTGGAAACAAGACGCTGAAGGATGCCACCAACGAAGCCATTCGCGACTGGTGCTGCCATCCCTCAGACACATTCTATATCATTGGCAGCACCGTAGGGCCTCACCCCTACCCCGAGATGGTTGCCAAGTTGCAAAGCGTTATCAGCCAGGAAATAAAGTTCCAGCTACAGGAGAAGATAGGACGTGAATACCCTGATTATCTGATTGCCTGCGTAGGCGGCGGAAGCAATGCTGCAGGTACTATCTACCACTATCTGGATGACGAACGTGTAAAGCTGGTGTTAGGCGAAGCCGGCGGAAAAGGAAAAGACACAGATATGACAGCAGCCTCCCTGCACGTGGGAAGCGTTGGCATTCTGCATGGCAGTCGCATCAAGGTTATGCAGACAGAGGACGGACAGATTATAGAGCCCTATAGCATCAGCGCCGGACTGGATTATCCCGGTACAGGACCTATGCATTGCAACCTGTATGAGACCGGTCGTGCCAAGGTTTTTTCTATTGATGACAAGGAAGCGCTGCAGGCAGCCTTCGAGCTGACTCGCCTGGAAGGCATTATCCCAGCCCTCGAGAGTAGCCACGCCTTGGCCATACTGCCCAAGATGAAGTTCAAGAAGGAAGATGTGGTAGTACTTACCGTCAGCGGTCGCGGCGACAAGGACCTGTCTACCTACCTTTCCCATAAAGACGAGATTGATTATGACGCAATATAATTACCATACGGCCAGCCGGAAGATTCTTGGCGACCTGATAACGCCCGTCAGTGCCTACCTGAAACTGAGGGATGCCTATCCACAAAGTGCCCTGATGGAGAGTTCCGACTACCACGGGGGCGAGAACGCCAAGTCGTTCATTGCCGTTCATCCCATAGGAAGTGTCAGTATAGAACATGGCATGGGCATCTGTAAATACCCCGACGGAAAGACTACACAAACTCCTGTTAGTGAATCATTTACATCTGCTGACCTAATCAATCAGTTCATAGGTTCTTTCAGCATCACAGGGCCCGACAGCAACTATTGCGGTTTGTATGGATACACCTCGTTCAACGCTGTCCGTTACTTCGAGAATATCAACGTTAAAGACGAGACGCAATCTCTGAATGATGCGCCCGACCTTATATATATACTGTACAAGGATGTCATTGTCTTCGACCATTTCCGCAACGAGCTTACGCTCATAGAAATGTTGGCAGAAGGCGAAGAGGATGATTTGGATGTACTGGAGCGTGATGTCAACAACCGTCCCTACCAGACGTATGATTTCCATCCTGTAGGTGACTTCTGGAGCACGCTAACTGATGACGAGCATCGCGAGAATATTCGTCGTGGCATTGCCCATTGTCTCAGAGGCGACGTATTCCAGATTGTGCTCTCTCGCCGTTTCAAGCAGCGTTATGAGGGTGACGACTTCAAGCTCTATCGTGCCTTGCGTAGCATCAACCCCAGCCCCTACCTGTTCTACTTCGACTTCGGAGGCTTCCGCATCTTCGGTTCCAGTCCTGAGACACATTGCCGTATAGAGGGTCGCAGGGCTTATATTGACCCCATTGCAGGAACCACCAAGCGTACAGGTGATGCAGAGACAGACCGCAAGAATGCCGAGTATCTGCGTAACGACCCCAAGGAGAATGCCGAGCATGTGATGCTGGTTGACCTGGCACGTAACGACCTGAGTCGTAACTGCCATAATGTGAAGGTCGACTTCTACAAGGATATGCAGTTCTACAGCCATGTCATTCATCTGGTCAGTCGTGTCAGCGGCGAGCTGGACGAAGGGGCTGATTCCATTCAGGCATTTATTGACACCTTCCCTGCCGGCACCCTGTCCGGAGCACCCAAGGTTATGGCTATGCAATTGATAAGCAAGTACGAGCCCCACAACCGTGGTGCATACGGTGGCTGTATAGGATTCATCGGTTTCAACAAGAACCTGAATCAGGCTATCACCATCCGTACCTTTGTAAGTCGTAACAACGAGCTCTGGTTCCAGGCCGGAGGTGGTATTGTAGCCAAGAGTGATGTAGAGTACGAGCTACAAGAGGTCAACAACAAACTGGGTGCCTTACGTAAGGCCATTGAAATTGCAGGAAAGTTATGAAAGTAGTTATCATAGACAATTATGATTCCTTCACCTATAACCTTTCACATTTGGTAAAGGAATTGGGGGCCGAGGTTACCGTTCTCAGAAACGATAAGTTCCAGCTCCCTGAACTTCAGCAGTTCGATAAGATTATCCTCTCTCCCGGCCCCGGCATCCCTTGCGAGGCAGGACTGCTGCTGGATGTTATCAAAACATACGCAGGCAAGAAGCCCATCCTGGGTGTCTGTCTGGGCCATCAGGCCATAGGAGAATTCTTTGGGGGCAAGCTCACCAACCTAAGCAGCGTCTTTCATGGTGTAGCCACGCCTGCCAATATCTGTGCCGACGATTATATCTTTGCCGGACTGGACAAGACCATCGAGGTGGGACGTTACCACTCATGGGTAGTGGATACAGACGGCTTCCCTGCCTGCCTGGAGGTCACAAGTACCAGCCCCGAGGGCTATATCATGTCGCTTCGTCATCGCGAATATGACATACGCGGCATCCAGTATCACCCAGAGAGCGTATTAACCAAAGTAGGAAAAACCATCATCAAAAACTGGCTAGAACACTAATGAAGAAGTATCTTTCACAACTGATAGAAGGTGCCACCCTCACGCGCGAGGATACACGCACCATTATGCTGGGCATAACAGAGCAGAAGTACAATGATTACCAGATTGCAGCCCTGCTGATGACCCTTCAGACAAGAGGCGTTACGGTTGACGAGATGTTAGGATTCCGCGACGGCTTGCTGGAGACGGGCAAGAGAGTGAATCTGGACGACTATAACACATTGGACATCGTAGGAACAGGTGGCGACGGCAAGAACTCCTTCAACATCAGCACCTGCTCGGCCTTCGTTATAGCAGGAGCCGGATACAAGGTTACCAAGCACGGCAATGGCGGTAGCACCAGCATTAGCGGAGCCAGCAATGTGTTGGCAGGTCATGGTGTCAAGTTCACAGACAATATAGACGTCCTGCGCCGTTCTTTGGACGAGGCCAACATCTGCTACCTGCATGCTCCCCTCTTTGCTTACGGCATGAAGTTCGTCGGTCCCATCCGCAAGGCACTGGGCATTCCCACCTGCTTCAACCTCATAGGTCCTCTGGTCAATCCCTGCAACCCCAAGAACTCACTGCACGGAACAGCCAATCAGAGCCAGCAACGTCTCTACACCAATATTCATCAGAAGATTGGAGACAACTATGGCGTTGTAACCAGCTACGACGGATATGATGAGATTTCTCTGACCAGCGGATTCAAAATCAACACCAAGTACTTCGAGAAGGTTTATACTCCCATCGAAATGGGACTCAACTATGTCAAGCCATCCGACATCTACGGTGGCGATACGGCAGAAGAGGCCATGCAGATCTTCGACAATGTACTCCGGAACAAGAGCACCGAGGCACAGAAGAACGTCATCCTTGCCAATGCTGCCTGTGGTATCAGCCTGATGGAGGAAGGACTGACCATCTCAGAGACCATCAGCAAGGCACGCGAATCCCTAGAGAGCGGCAAAGCTCTGGAGTGTTTCAAGAAGTTTGTTGAGATAAATTCGTAAAAACGGTTAGGGGTTAGAGTAATATAGGGGCAAGGAGCAAGGAGCAAGGGGCAAGGAGCAAGGGGCAAGAGAATACCAATAATGCTCAATGTTCAATGTTCAATGCTCAAGGCTGCGATTGAGCGAGAGGAGAGCGATGCTCGCATCAGCTTTCCCGAGCGTGAGCAGGCTCGACGCGCAGCGTCAATGTTCAATGTTCAACGTTCAATGTTCAAGGCTGCGAGTAAGTGAGAGCAATAACAAGCTCGCTTGATTATTGCCGAACGAAAGCAGGCTCGAAACGAAGTTTCAATGTTCAATGAAAGACATATTAGAAGAAATAGTCGCCCACAAGCGCATAGAGGTTGCTGAGCAGAAAGAGCAAATGCCTGCACGCCAGCTTTATGCCATTGTCGAGAAGATGATGGCAGAGGGTGTAGAGGCTCGCAGCATGTCTCAGGCACTTAGCCAGGATGCACACGGCATCATTGCCGAGTTCAAACGCAAGAGCCCTTCCAAGGGCTGGATAAAGGAAGAGGGCAAACCAGAGGTCATTCCCCCATCCTACCAGCAGAACGGAGCAGCAGCACTTAGCATCCTCACAGATGAGCAGTACTTTGGCGGTAGCATGGATTTCATCCGTACGGCACGCCCCCTGGTTAGCATCCCCATCCTGCGCAAGGACTTCATCATAGATGAATACCAGCTCTTCCAGGCCCGTCAGATTGGTGCTGATGCTGTACTGCTTATTGCTGCCGACCTGAAGAAGCAGGAGGTAAAGTCATTGGCAGCCCTTGCTCACGAGCTGAAACTGGAGGTGCTGTTAGAGATGCACTCCCTAGAGGAACTGGATTATGCCGAGCTGGATGTAGATATGCTGGGCATCAACAACCGCAACCTGGGCACCTTCCACACAGATGTGCAGAACTCCTTCAACATGATAGCACGTCTGCCTGAGGACAAGGTGAAGGTCAGCGAAAGCGGAATAGGCAACCCCGAAACCATCAAGCTGCTGCGTGCAGCCGGTTATCGTGGCTTCCTGATGGGTGAGCATTTCATGAAGCAGCCCACCCCCGGTCAGGCGCTTAGCGATTTCATATCCCAATTATGAATTGTGAATTGAAGATTAAAGTCTGTGGTATGCGCGAGCCCGAAAACATACGCGCTGTAGAGGAGGCCGTCCACCCGGATATGATGGGATTCATCTTCTGGGAGGGCTCAAAGCGTAATGTCACCGCAGTACCAGAATACCTGCCCCAATGCACAAGGGTTGGCGTCTTTGTCAATCCCACGGCAGAATATGTAATAGAAAAGGTAAAGGCCTTTGGGTTGGGAGCCATACAACTGCACGGAGGAGAATCTGCCGACTTCTGCCGCACCATAAAAGAGTGCACAGGATTGCCAATTATCAAGGCTTTCAGCGTCAGTGAAGCGGCCGACCTTGCCAACACCACCCAATACGAGGATGTTGCTACCCTCTTCCTCTTCGACACCAAATGCAAGTGTGTAGGAGGTAGTGGCGAGCAGTTCAACTGGGACATCCTGCAGCACTACAAGGGTAACACCCCTTTCCTACTCTCTGGCGGCATAGGTCCGGGTGATGAGGAGAAAGTCAGACGATGGCGTCACCCACGATGGGTAGGCATAGATCTCAACTCGCGCTTCGAAACCTCCCCCGCCCTAAAAGACACGGAAGCATTAGTAAAGTTCACAAAAAGCCTCTCCCCAACCCTCTCCTAAGGCGAGGGAGAAATAGACCAATAGTAAATAAATCGTATATTGTAAATCGTCAAATAGTAAATAATCGCGATGAATAGAATCAATAAGCTTTTCCAGGAGAAGAACTCAGGTCTCCTTTCATTATATTTCTGCGCCGGTCATCCCACATTAGAGAGTACTGGCAGTATCATCAAGGCTATAGAGCAGAACGGCATAGACTTCATAGAGGTGGGTATTCCCTTCAGCGACCCCATGGCAGACGGTCCTGTCATCCAGGATGCCGCCACCAAGGCACTACGCAACGGCATGACCCTGCGTAAACTCTTTGCTCAGATTACAGAGGTCAGAAAGGAAGGCGTCAAGCTGCCCCTAATACTGATGGGCTACATGAACCCCATCTACCAGATGGGTTACGAGGTATTCTTCCATAATTGTAAGGAAGCTGATGTAGATGGTGTTATCATCCCCGACCTCCCCTTCCGCGATTACATGGAAGAGGTAAAGCCCATTGCCGACAAGTATGACATCCGCGTCATCATGCTTATCACGCCCGAAACATCCGACGAGCGTATCCGCTTCATTGATGATAATACAGACGGATTCATCTATATGGTTAGCTCAGCAGCCACAACAGGTGCCCAGAAAGAGTTTGATCAGGCCAAGCAGGCATATTTCAATAAAGTAAATCAGATGGGCCTGAAGCATCCCCGCATGATAGGCTTCGGTATCAGCAATAAGCAGACATTGGAAAGCGCCCAGCGCAATGCCGCCGGTGCCATCATAGGCAGTAAGTTCGTCACCTTATTGGATGAGCTGCAAGACCCTCAGAAAGCTGTTTCTGCTTTATTATCAGCGCTAAAGTGCTAATTTGAAAGGTTATTGGATATAGGTTATTGGTTATTGAGATTTTTATTTTGCTAACCACTAATCCTTTAAACTTCTTAAACCTTTAAACTTCTTAAACTGCCTCTAAACTCTACACTTTCAACTCTCAACTATTTTTAAGCCGGCATTGAGCCCGGCTTAAAAATTACTTTCACCTTCACAATGCGGCGTTCATCCATCTCCATGATTTCGAAGGAGAAGGCCTTGTACGCCATCTTCTCGTGTAGCTGAGGGAACTCACCCTTTATCTCCAGCAGAAGACCAGCCAAAGTGTCTGCCTCCCCTTCCACCTCCTCAAAGTATTCATCATCCAGGTCGAAGAGTTTCATGAAGTCGGCCAGCAATATCTTAGCCTCAAAGATGTAGGTATTCTGGTTCAGACGCTGATAGGGCTTCTCCTCATCATCGTACTCATCGTTAATCTCACCTACAATCTCCTCTATGATGTCCTCCATTGTCACCAGTCCGCTGGTGCCCCCGAACTCATCCACCACAATGGCCATGTGAACCTTGTTGGATTGGAAGTCGCGCAGCAAGTCGTCTATCATCTTGGTCTCAGGAACAAAGTACGGAGGCCTAATCAGACTCTGCCATCTGAAGCTTGAAGGCTTGCCCAGATGAGGCAGCAGGTCCTTGATGTACAGCACACCTTTTATCTTATCCTGCGTACCCTGATAGACAGGGATACGGCTGTAGTTATTCTCAACAATACACTTCAGCACATCAGGGAAAGGCGTGTTTATGTCCAGTGCCACTATGTCCACACGGCTGGTCATAATCTCGCGCGCCATCTCGCCGCCAAAGCGGATGATACCCTCCAGCATACTACTCTCTTGGGCGATGTCCTTCTGGTCGGTCAGCTCCATCGCCTTCTCCAAATCGTCCACCGTAAGGCTTTGTGTATCAGCATGAACAAAGCGTCTTGTTACAACTTTACTTCTGATTAGCAGATTACTAAAAGGCGACAGAATCTTACTGATTTTGCGCAGCTTAGGGGCAGCAAAACGGCAGAACGCCAATGTATGCTGCGAGCTGTAAATCTTAGGTATCACCTCACCGAAGAGCAGCAGCAGGAATGTCAGCACCACCGTCATCAGCAGGAACTGCAACACATCAGAACCGCCAAAGTCCATCACCTTCATGAACACAAAGTCCAGCAATGTAATGATGGAGATATTAACCAGATTGTTGCAGATAAGGATGTTGGCCAGCAGACGCTCGCTGTCATCACGCAATGCCATGATACTCTTGTCTGAACTATGTTTATCCTCCTCCACCTCGTTGATGTCAGAGGGGGTAAGGCTGAAGAAAGCAATCTCGCTGGCAGATACAAAGGCACTGCACATCAGCAGGAAGATAGCCAGACAGAAAGCCACTATCACGCCCATGGTGGGCTCGTGAAAGTGTATGGCGCAGCAGGCATCGCCCAGCGCCTGAAAATACGACGCTATATCCATTATACGTTATTTTCTGGTGTATCCTGAGACTTAGGCGTAAGCATCTCCATAGAGTCTGCCCAAATCTCTGTAATAGAACGTTTAATGCCGTTGCGGTCGTCCCATGTACGTGTATGAATCTGTCCCTCTATGTACAGCTTATCGCCCGTATGGACGTATTTCTCTACCACCTCGGCCAGTTTGCGCCACAGTATAACGTTATGCCACTCCGTACGGTCAGGCACCTCGCCCCCGTTGGGCAGCTTATAGCCACGTTCCTTGGTAGCCAGTCTTACGCTTGCCACACAAACGCCTGCATCCACGTAGCGTACTTCAGGCTCTTTGCCTACATTACCTATCAGCATTACCTTGTTCATAATACACTCTTTTAAATCTTTTGGGCAAAGATATTACTTTTTTTAATTCCCCGCAAGTATATGACA
>JAEEGF010819118.1_pt1 | contig 42529 bp, 37 predicted proteins | sample 9134171 | NCBI WGS metagenome assembly JAEEGF01 (sample SAMN16246542, study PRJNA631951) | gut metagenome | biome: gut microbiome; feature: rumen; material: AP-attached | host: Bos | place: Iran: Karaj | collected 2018-10 | reverse complement strand
CTTCCCTCCGTACTATCGCCGCAAATGCGGGAGTTACAACAGGGGCCATGTACCGTCACTTTAAGGACAAGGACGCTTTTTTCTGTGCACTGGTTGATGACGCCATAGAAACAACAAAAAAAGCCGTTTCTCTTGCTGATTCAGACAATCACATAAATCTGACTCTATCCCGGATGCAGGAACATATAGATTCCGAAAAAGAATCTACCCAAAAATTCCTGAACTATATGTACGATCATTTTGATGCATTCACCCTTCTCCTTACAAAATCAGCGGGAAGCTCCCATGAAGGCTTTCAGGAAGACATCTGTGAACTTTACACGGAAAACTGCAGGCGGACTTTTGACCTGATGTATGAACAGAAAATTGCCACAAAACATGTTTCCCAAATGACAATTCACTTTATGGCTTCTACCATAATCAACGCCTTCTGTGACATCATTCTTCACAACATGCCGAAAAACGACGCTCTGAAATACATTTCTGATATAATTGAATTTACAGAAAGTGGCATGTACAAACTTTTAGGAATTGCAAGGGCCTGATTATCATTCAAAAGCAGCCAAACTGACGTTTTTAACAGGAGGCGTGATAAAAAGTACTTCCCTGTACTTTTTATCACGGGCAATTGCATTCTAAAGCCTGCAATTGCTATTCGCGCCGTCCTGGCGCGTGGCTGCCGCCATGGCTTTATAGGAGGAAAAAATTTATATGAAAGTCATTCTTTTTAACGGAAGCAGGAACGAAAAAGGCAGCACCTATACTGCTTTAAGCCTCGTTGCCGAAGAACTCAACAAAAACGGAATCGAAACCGAGTTTTTCTGGGTGGGAGAGCGCGCCTTAAACGGACAGATTGACCGGCTGGTAGACGAAGCAGTTGAAAAAATCAAGACAGCCGACGGTATGGTTTTAGGCTCCCCTGTTTACTATGCATCCCCGAGCGGCGAACTTATCGCTTTTTTAGACAGATTCTACTGGAAGGGCGAAAAATTCCTGCGCTTTAAGCCTGCAGCTGCCCTTACCATTGCCAGACGTGCCGGAACAACAGCCTGCCTTGATGTACTCAACAAATACATCACCTATGCACAGCAGCCAGTAATCACTTCCCGCTACTGGAATATGGTTCACGGTTCAAACGGAAACGACGTCCTCAAAGATGAAGAAGGCATCCAGATTATGCATACCATCGGCCGCAACATGGCCTGGATTTTAAAAAGCATCGAAGCCGGAAAAAATGCAGGCATCCCCCAGCCGGAAGCCGAAACAAAAATCTTTACGAATTTTATCCGCTAGTTTTATACTACAAAGGGCGCCCCGCCTGCACGGCAGGCGGCCGGGCTTTGCGCACTTCCGCTTAACGCTTCATCCGTCACTTCGTGCCGGACGCCTTTCGGCGGTGCTCCAATCCCTGGCGCTAGAATCTTTTTAACTGACAGTCTGCATATTTTTAACCAACATCAGAACAATCTGTTTCTGTTCCTGTGTAAGTGCTTCAAATTCAGCAACATATTCAAGAAGCTGGCCTGTAAGTGGAATTGTTCCGGTATATTCTTCGCCGGTTAAAAGATATTCAATTGAAACATTAAGTGCTTTTGCAATTTTATAAGCATTACTTACACTTGGTTCCTGAGGATTCTTCTTTAAATAATTATCAATGGTTCTTTTACTCACCCCGGATTTTTCAGAAAGAGCCCGTGTGGTTAAACCCTGATATTCCATTTCATCTTTTAAGAATTCTCTAAACCCCATGCATAAAAGATACCTTGATTAGCGTAAAAAGTGGCAAATTTGACTTTTTTAAAAGTATGGCTATATAATTATTTACTCGGATAAGCGTATTGATATAAATCAACACTCATTTTTTGGAGGTGTACTAATATGAAAAGAAGATTTTTCAGCATAATCTGTTTACTTTTTTCTATACTATTTTACAGCTGCAGCACAGACACAGAAGTTCCTGTTTATCATACAGTGTCATTTGACAGCAACGGCGGAAGTTTTATAACCGCTCAGACAATCGAACACGGTAAAAAAGTAATAGAGCCGGACGAGCCAGTACGTGAGGGATATCTTTTTATGGGCTGGTATAATGGTGAAGAAAAATATTTTTTTACAACTTTAGTAACTTCTGATCTAGTACTTACTGCAGAATGGAAGGTTGCAATTAATTATTACAACATTACATATAGTTCTGAATATAGTACAGCACCAGCATCTATCAAAATTGCTGAGAATTCTGTTTTAACTTCAAGCCACCTGCCAACACTCTCTTCTGAAGATGCTATTTTTAAAGGCTGGTATGTAAACGACAAAAAAATTAATGCAGGTGAAATTATCACAGGAGATTTAAACCTTACGGCAAAATGGCAGGATTATATAACAGTTTCCTATTCAAGTGTTTTTGGTACTTCTCCAAATAGTTTTAACATTAAAATAAACTCCTCTCTTACAGAAGAAAACTTAAAAAATCTTGAAAATGGCTCACACATATTTTTAGGGTGGTATTATTCATGCAATGAAAGCCAAAACGGTACTGGTGTTAAAGCGCAGGCTGGAACAATCTTAAAAACAAATACAACTCTATATGCGAAATGGAAAACAGCGACTGTATCTTTTGAAACAGTTTTTCAAGAAACTATCGCCCCAATAACAAAATTTATCGGAGAATCTCTAAACGAATCTGAAATACAAAGTATCTCACATATAGGTTATTCGTTTGACGGATGGTTTAATGGCAATAACAAATTAACAACGAATTATATTGTTTCTGAAGATATTACTTTTACAGCAAAATTGAGTTTACTCACTTATTCAATAAACTATGTTTTGAACGGAGGTACATTTCTAACAGATGCAGTTAGCACATACACTGTAGAAGATAATATAATATTACCTGAGGTAGAACATACTGACAGAGTATTTGTCGGATGGTATGAAAATGCTGACTTTACAGGAAGCAAAATTTCTGAATGGGAACATACTGAAAAAAACGGCAATCTGACTTTTTATGCAAAATGGAATGGTAGCAAAGCAACAGCAGAAACTATTGTGGAAACCATAAAAAGCATGACAGAATCCGGTACAATCAAAGCAAGTGGTGAATTTAATACACTTTTAATACGAGAAATTAATACTGCACTAAAAGAATTAGCAAATACAAAAAAAGCTATTCTTATAACTCTTGATTTATCTGAAGTAACAGGGTTAACCGAACTTGAAGCTGCTAGCGTTTTCACCGAATATAGTTCTGGTTATTTGGATTATAGGTTAATAAATTCATCGAATTCTTTTTATAATTGCACAAATTTAAGAGAGATAATATTACCTACAATAATTAATTCTATCGGTTGTCATGCATTTTTTGGATGCTCTTCACTTAAAAAAATAACAATCCCAGATAGTGTAACAAATATAGGTATTGCTGCATTCGCTGGTTGTACAGCACTTAATGAAATTACACTGCCATTTACAGGAACCTGTTCTACCACAACAACAGCCTCAAAATCCACATTATTCGGTTATATTTTTGGAACATCTTCTTACACTGGAGCAGTAACTACAAAACAATATTATTCAGATTCTGACTATCAAACATATTATTTACCACCAACACTAACAAAAGTAGTAATCACAAGCGGTATGCTTTTATATGGCACCTTTTCTAATTGCTCCAATCTTACAGATATAATACTCGAAAAGAATGTAACTTCTATTGGCAATAAAGCTTTCTCTAGCTGTTCTAGTCTTTCAAATATTTCTATCCCGGATAGTGTAACTTCTATTGGCAATTACGCTTTCTCTAGCTGTTCTAGTCTTTCAAGTATTTCTATCCCGGATAGTGTAACTTCTATTGGCGATTCCGCTTTCTATAGCTGTTCTAATCTTTCAAGTATTTCTATCCCGGATAGTGTAACTTCTATTGGCGGTGGAGCTTTCTCTAGCTGTTCTAGTCTTTCAAGTATTTCTATCCCGGATAGTGTAACTTCCATTGGCAATTACGCTTTCTCTAACTGTACTGTTCTTTCAGATGTAACTATTGGTTCTAGCGTTTCAAAAATAGGACTAAAAACTTTTTATGATTGTACAAATCTCAAAAACATAACGTTTACTGACTCGACAACTTGGTATTACACAAGCAGTTCTTCATACATTGACGGAACAATAATTAATCCAACAGAGGTAGAAAATGCAGAAAAAATGGCTACTTATCTAAAATCCACATATAAAAATAAATACTTCTACAAACTATAAATAATTATTACGAGGATGTTATATGAATTACGATAATTATAACAATGAAAAATCGACATTTTTATTACAAGGCACTATTTCTGAACTAATGGTCGAAAACAATAATGTTTCTTTTAAAATTTATGGTACTGAAGGCTTTTCCATAAAACGAGGGGGCCAAACCTACAATATATTATCTTCAGGTAAAAATTTAGCTATCTCTTCTACAACACCTGCATTTATAATTTTTCAAGACATTGTTTTTGAGACAAGTGAAAGTAATATACCATTACTTTCGGCTTCAATTACTTCAGGTTTTAAACTCACTTTAATCATAGAAGCTTCAAATAATGATATTATTAAAAATCATCCCTTAACTGTAAAATCGATCAAAATATCAAATAATTAAAAACCCATGCAAGAACAATACTCTACTTATCATTCAGAAAATCTCGTATTTATTGGTGCCGGTTCAACAAGTTCATTAGGTATACCCACGACAAGTACTCAATCAAAGTTCTTTCGCAAGTTAGCAGAAGCTAAAAATGAACAAGAATTATCTAACCTGTTAACTAATTATTTTCTTGAGCCTGATTTATCAAAAATTATTGCATTTTTAAAAATTCTTGACGTGTCTGATTCAATTTTTAATATATCAAATTCAGATATTAAAAATGCATCTCATATTTTTAATAATAAAAAAGAAGATCTTCTAAAAAAGCGAATTATAGAATTACGTCTTGAATATGATTGGAATGCCGCAAAAAAAATCATAAAAATTTGCCCAGAACCATTAGATTCTAATAATGATAACTTAATCTTTGATTTATACTCAATTATTGATAATAAACTTTTAACTAAACAATCCCTTAATCCAAACATTGATGAATCCACATTGCCATTAACACGCTTAAATGGTGCTAGAAACTTCCTGATTTTACTTACAAATGTGTTAATATCATCCGCCTGGTTTAAAATCACAATCGGAGAAAAAGAAGCAGAATTTGAAAAATATAAAAATTTTATTATAGCTTTCAATCATCTTATGTTAAAAGAAGGATTTACTAATAATAGTGTTAAAAACTATAAAAAAGAATCAAGAGATTTTTATCTCTTTTCTACCTCATTCGTATCCTTCAATTTTGATATGGTCTTTCCCTGGATTTTTATGAATTCTCATTATACTTTAAACCATAATCCAGTTTATATCCAAAATCACCCTCTTAAACTATGGCTTGATTATAATGTTGAACATCGAGGGAGAAAAATAAATAATAATAATAAAATCATACCTACTTTAGAATTCACAGAAAGTGTTGCAAGTCGTGAAAATGAAGATGATCACATCGGAACCCCCATCAACCGTGCTGGAAAATTCTACTTTGCACACGGATCCGCCAATTGGAGAGAATGTCCGGCTTGTGGCAGATTAACATTTTATTTTGGTACAAGTGAAAAAAAATGGAATTTTAAATCAAGTGAATTAATTCCTCCTTTTCCTATACCTCTATTTAAATCAGAACAAAATATACATCGTACAGAAAAGGAATATGAATGGAAAGCTATTTTACATAATGACTCTCTTCAATGCATGCACTGCGGACAGGAAACTAAGACAAACGACTCCCCAATGATAATGCAAACAATATATAAATCAACTCCTACATCATTCCTTGAAGAAATACAAAGAAATGTAAAAATTGAACTGAAAAAAGCGAGTCATATTATTTTATTAGGCTATAGTTTGCCTAAAGACGATGTTATTTGGTACCATACATTTTCTGAAGCAGTGAGATCAAGAATAAATAGTAACAAAGAGGCCTTTTGCACAATTGTTATTGGATATAAGGGAAAAAATTGTTATTTGTATGGGGATGAACTATTAAAATATATAAAATCTAGTCCAAAAGATGATGAAGCATTTGGCATAAATGCTATAATAAACTGTATTTCTATTTTCGGTTTATCCAAAGTACGCGCATGGACAGGCGGTATTCCCCAGGTATTCGGAAAATGTACAGAAGCAGATGTAAAAGAACTCTTCTATCCAAATTTTGAACAATGGAAAAATTTCACTTTACCGTCATAACAAGATGAGAGGCAGCCAAATTTTTTGACAGAATATATACACAGTACTGATTCATGCTCACACCTTCTTTTTTAGAATCTTCTGCGATTTTTACGAAAATCCACAATTTTAGGAAAATATTTTACGAAAATTTTCCTAAAATTATCCGCCCCCCCCCCGCTCAACGCAACACCCAGTCTCAACGCAGTTTACGCAGCCGCCCCCACTCATCGCCACAGCAAAATGGAATACAAAAATTAAAGACTTCGGCCTCAACATATTCAGCTACAAAAGAAATGACAACTAAAGAAGGAATTCCAAATCGGTGTCCGAAATGTGGTGAAATTTGGGGTCTTGCTAAGGAAAACACTGGTGCTGGTAATACACTAGGTAAAGCTCTTATCGGAGGCCTGTTGCTTGGACCTATAGGAGTTGTTGGAGGAGCAGCATTCGGAAATAAAACAACTACCTATATATGCAATAAATGCGGATTCAAAAAAGAGTATAAATCTTCTCTCGTAAAGGACGCTGCTACTGGCATAAAAAATATGTTCAAATAAAGAAGGTAAAAAACTAACTTATAAAAAGGAACCTGTGCCGTCATAAGTCCCCTCGACCGGATGTAACAATTATAAAAGGATAACTCTCAATCATAATCCGAAACTTGGAAAAGCCCGGTATTTTTTCTGGTCTTACACGGATCCGTATAAACCTTCATGAATTCCCTTTATTTTTCGAATAATATGGATAATAATTAGAACAGAGCAAAAAGATAATACTCTGGATACAGAGAAATATTGTTAGGTTGACGCCCGCGGTGGGGCGCTTTGTGAAAAACTATGAAAGTAGAGTGTATTGATAAAGAACTTGATTTAACGATTGGAAAAACTTATGAAGTCATAATGCTTGAAAATCAAGGTGACTTATATAGGCTGAAAAATGATTCAGGAATTATACGAAATTATCCTGTCTGTAGTTTTAAAACACTCAAAGTACTGAAAGCAAAATGTATTGAAGATGTAAATATTGATTTAATAAAAGATACAATATATGAGGTTGTTTCTATTGATAAAGATAAAAATGAATGTAGAGTTATTGATGAAAGCGGTGAAGATTATATTTATTCAATGGATTATTTTGAATTTTTATAAGTTGGAAATAATGATGAGGGAAAAAAATGATTCAATTTTTAGAATTTGCTGAAAAAGTTTTGGAACAATCTGATTTGCCATTGATTTATCAAGATATATGGAAAAAAGGCGTTGACATGGAATTAGATAAAATCTTATCAACTTCCGGAAAAACTCCTTGGCAAACTTTAGGTGCAAGACTTTTTTGTGAAGTAAGAGATAATCCAAACTCAAAATTTACTAAAGTTGGTAAAAGGCCTGCGAAATTCTTTTTAAAATCTAAAATGCATCTTCTCTCCTCAGAAATAATTGAAAATATAGATAATGATATTTCTCCAGTAAAAAATGAAAAAATTTTTTACAAAGAAAGAGAACTTCATCCATTATTGAGTTATTTTGCATATACAAATACTTCGTTTAATAACGGAAAAGCAATACTTACAAAAACAATTTTTCATGAAAAATCAAAAAAGGAAGGATTAAATGAATGGATTCACCCTGATATTGTTGGTGTCTATATTCCTATTGAAGATTGGAGTAATGAAATAATAGAATTAAGTAAAATCAGTAATTCAAACACCATAGAATTATTATCTTTCGAAATGAAAAGAGAGATAAATAGATCTAATTATCGAGAATACTTCTTTCAAGCAGTATCAAATTCTTCATGGGCAAATGAAGGATATCTGGTTGCAGCAGAAATTAGTAATGATGATGAATTGATGAACGAATTGGAAAGATTATCTTCTTCTTTTGGTATTGGATTAATAAGATTAGATTTAGATGACATCGATTCATCTACAGTTATTTTTCATTCAAAGAAACGAAAGGAGCTTGACTGGGAAACTATGAATAAATTATGTGAAATAAATGCAGATTTCAAAAAATTTATTCAAGATGTTAAAATCGATTTTGATTCTAAAAGAATTCATAAATCTGAATATGATGAAATTATTTCAGAACCTGAAAATTATATAAATAAAATAAAGAAAAACACATAACAAAGCTTCAAAGCGGATGTCGCGGTCAAGCCTCGCCACCGTTTAAGCAATTGTTATACGGACGCCCGCACTGCGGCGCTTCGAAGGAGAAAAAAAATGAAAAGAATTATTAAAACTTTTATGTTGGGGCTTTCCTTGTTGTTTCTGTCAAGTTGTGTATCACTGAAAAGCACAAGTACAAATTCTACAAGTGAAACGCTGAATGATATGGTCAGGTATAAAAGCTCTTGCAATGAAATTGAAAAAGCAATTAAAAACGGAGCAAATGTAAATGAAGTGAATATGTATGGAGTAACTCCATTAATGTTTGCAGTGGGTAGAAGTGATGTAGAAGTTGTAAAATTATTAATTGAAAATGGAGCTAATGTTTCAGCAGAAGCAAACGGTTCATATACACCATTATTTTATGCTGTAGAAGTGAATAACGATAAAACAATTACTATTGTAGATTTATTATTAGATGCAGGAGCCAATATAGAACATAGAAATTACAAGGGGCAAACAGTTTTATTGTATGCAGCTGAAATGAATTCTAATCAGGAATTATTACAACACTTAATAGAAAAAGGTTCAAATCCAGACAGCTGTGATAGTAAAGGAAATAATTTAGAATATTATAAATCTAATTGCAAAAATGGTATTATTTATTAATCTCATAAAATAACACATTATATCTAAAAAAAATGCGGTCAATGAAGTGCACCCTTAAAGTTGGACAAATAAAGTTCAATTTTGGAGGTGCATTTTTTATGCTTGACGATTATGAGAAAGCATAATTATAATATAATTATGGCTGAAATAATCTTTGAATGGGATCCTGTAAAAGCTGAATTGAATTATACGAAACACAAAGTAACTTTTGAGGAAGCGAAAAGTGTTTTCTATGATGAAAATGCAATCTTAATTGCAGATCCGGATCATTCAAGTATGGATGAAGACAGATTTATAATGCTTGGACTGAGTTCAGAGTTACATATGCTGGTTGTCTGTCACTGTTATAGGGAAAATGACAGAATTAGAATTATTTCGGCTCGAAAAGCAGATACGCTTGAAGCCGCACAATATGGAGGAAGATAAAATGAGAGACCACTACGATTTTTCAAACGGAATAAAAAATCCTTATGCAGACAGACTCAAAAAACAGATTACAATTCGACTTGATGACCAGGTAATTGATTATTTTAAGAATATGGCAGAAGAAACAGGTATGCCGTATCAGAATATTATCAATTATTATCTTCTGGATTGTGTAAAAGAAAAAAAACATCTGGAAGTTGCGTTTAGTAAATAAACCCATATCAAAGCTTCAAAGCCGACAGGCAGTCAAGCTGCCTGCGGTACAACCAGTTGTTATGGGGACACCCGCACTGGGGCGCTTCCGAAGGAGAAAAAAATGAAAAAAATAATATGTCTATTATTGTCTATATTTGTTTTAAGTAGTGTTAATGCAAAAAATCAAGAAAATAAAGATACAAAATTTCCTTGGTCGAATTTTAATGTCAGAGCTGGTGAAGAAATAAAAATGCCAATAGATTGTGGTTTTATTTCTTATGGAAAAACAACTATCTTTGAAAACGATTGGGATTATTCAATTCCTAAAGAATTTGGTAATAAAGTTTTAATTGTTTCTATTCCTTATTCTTTTTATTTTGAAGGAAAGAAACAAGAAGTATTTTATGAATTAATTATAAAAGATGTAGAATTAAAGAAAGAAATTCAGGCAATACAACTTTTTTCGGAAATAAAGTCTGGAACAGTTATAGGGACAGCCTATATTGATAATCCTGGTTTAATTGTAAGAACTGTAACTGGTTATGATCCAAATTTAATTATTGATAGTAAAAATCCTCCTATAGAAGTAGGTAAATATACTTATTACGATGCATCTACTTTCATGCCGACAACTCCTAAGTTATTAACTTTTCAACCAATTCTTTCAAAAAAAGATTCCATAGAATTTTGGGATTATCCAGAATCATTAGAAAGTATAGCTTCAAAAATAAATAAGAAAAAAGAGGATAAAGGTTATATAAAAAGATTACCAAATTATAAAATTTTAATAAAAACAAAATTAGATAAATATCCAGAACATATTCGTACAGAATCTAAGACTGATTTAACATTAAAAATGATGTTCTATTCATTCTGTGATACTGAGCAAATAATAAATTTTGATGGGCTTCCATTTCATTTAGTATTTTATAAGGGCTTTGAAGATTATTTAAAAAAAGAATATAAACTTGGAGATGATATATATCTTTATTTAGTATTTCTATTTGGAAGTAATGGTAAACAATATTATTATGTAAGAGATTTTTCTTTAAAATCTCCAGAACAACAATTTAATGATAAATTAGAAATTATTAATACAACAAAGAAGAAATAAATCACATAACAAAGGTTCGTAGCCGACAAAAACTTTGTCACAAAAGTTGCTCTTCGTGGCTTTACGCCACCGAAACTTTTGCGCCAATGTTGCGCGATGCGCAAAACCGTTTTTACGGTTTAAAACGCTAGTTTTACGCACAGCTCATTGAGCTGGAGAATTAGGGTAAAAAATGAAAAAAATTAATTTCGTTTTATTATTTATTACTTTCGGTTCTTTTTTATATGCAAGTCCAAATTATAAGAATGGAAATGGAACAATTTTACAAGAACCGACAATTGATAACTACAGAATCACAATTCGAAAATGTGAAATTTCAACAATTTGTGGAGAATTTCTAAATGAAAATATGAAAATTGTCTATGAAAATTATGACTATAAAGATAGTGTAGGAAAGTTAATAGATAATGAAAAAATTCAAATTTCTCAATTTTGTAGAATAAAAGATTTAACAAATGAAAATGATTGGAAAAATGGAGAAATTTGGTTAAAAATAAAATCATCTACCTTATCAGGTTGGATTTGCGTGAGAAATAAAGACTATCAATACGGGTGGGGAGATCCGTATCTGGATAACTATTGGGAAGTCTTAGACGAAATTAATATTGATGGAAAGAAATGGACTGTAAGAAAATATGATCGGGGGCTAGTTAGTATTTATGAAAACCTAAATTTACGTGATAACCCTGGTACAAATAATACAAAAGTTTTAGCAGTAATTAGGCCAAATGGAAATCAATTAAATGTGGAAACACTAGCAATGACAGAGGAAATAGAACAAATTGATGGAAAATACGATCATTGGATTAAAGTTAAGTATAACGGTCTTGAAGGTTGGATATTTGGCGGGTTTACTCATGTAGAACATGGTGGTCTAAAATATAGTATTCCAGATGAAGAAATAAGATTTATGTTTGGTTGGGATTAGTAATTATTTTTTCTTAAATAAATATTTTGTTTTAAGAATTAATCTAAAAATATTTGTATAAAAACGTATAACAAAGGTCCGTAACCAACAAACCGGTCCACCCCGCTGCGGTACAACCAGTTGTTATGTGGACGCCCACACTGGGGCGCATTGCTGAAAGAAAATGGCATTTGATTTTAAGAAACAATTCAAGGGATTATATCTTCCTAAAACAAAACCTGAAATTGTTACTGTTCCAAAGGCAAATTACATTGCAGTACGTGGAAAAGGAAATCCCAATGAAAAAGTTGACTCATATCAAAAAGCAGTCAGTATTCTGTATGCTGTGGCTTACACCTTAAAAATGAGCTATAAAACAGATTACAAAATTGATGGATTTTTTGATTATGTTGTTCCACCACTTGAAAGATTCTGGTGGCAAGATAGAATTGACGGAGTTGATTATTCATCAGCAGAATTTTTGACAATTAACGAGGGACTTTGCGTTCAGATTATGCATATGGGATCTTATGATGATGAGCCAGCTTCGGTAAAACTTATGGATGACTACTTAAAATAGAAAGGTTAAGCAAACGATATGAATCAATCTCGACTTCACCACGAAATATACCTTTCTGACCCAAGAAAAGCAGAGCCTGAAAAATGGAAAACAGTTATTCGGCATCCAATAAAGAAATTATAAGAAAAATTTTGTCAATCCTGAATTTTTAGTATGGCGAGTCAAGCTCGCCTTTTTTAGGTGAAATTTTTCAAAGAGTATGATAAAATCAATTGGAGGTATATTATGTCATACGAAATGGTAATTGAACAAGTAAAAACTCTACCTGAACAATTGTTGACATCGGTTTCCGCATTTATAAAGTTGTTGGAAGCTGAACAGTCAGAAATGTATGTTACTAAAACTGCCCCAAAAACAAAAAAGAATTTCCTTGAACTTGCAGGAAAGATTCATCTTGATAGTAATTCCGTAACAGAACTTCGCGAGGCAAGTTTATTATGATTCTCGCAGATACAAATATAATCATCGATTTCTGGGATAAACCTACGGACGATGCCAAGAAGATTTTTGAAGAAAATGAAATAGCTACTTGCGGAGTTATAAAGACAGAATTACTTCGTGGCAGCAATTCTGACAACCAGTTTTTACAAATGGAAGAAGCTTTAAATGATTTTACTTACCTTTCGTTTTCAGAAAAAGACTGGATTTCCCTTTCAAAACAATTTATTACCTTAAAGAAAAATGGACTTGCAGTTCCATTTCAAGATGCGATAATTGCATATCTTGCCATAAAATATAATTGCGAAGTCTGGACAAACGATAAGCATTTCAAACTAATGCAGGTTGTATTACCAGAATTAAAATTGTTTTCAGTTTAGTTATAAAGAATAACACATACCAAAGCTTCAAAGCCGACAGGCGGCCGGGCTTCATCAATTCCTCTTTTATAAACTGCGCCTGCATTCGGTATAAAGTAAATCGATTCTGCCTTTTATAACTTCGCTTTTTGTAATTTTCCAGCCCATTGTTTCAAGGAAAGCTTTGTATTCCTCTGCCGTCCACTCATGAGCAAATTTTATGCCGGCAAAGGTAAGAATTTTCTGCCAGAGATTTTTCTTTCCTTTTTCCCGTTCTATAAAATTCGGGGCAATGAGGATTCCGTCAGATTTTAAAACACGGTTGATTTCACAAAGTGCTTTTTCCGGATTGGGTATAATGTGAAGGGCGTTTGCGATCACGACCACATCAAATGAATCATCTTCATACGAAAGATTTGTGGCATCAGCTGTCTCAAAAATCACATTTTGCGGAGCGCCCGCCTTTTTTGCTGTTTCAATCATCTTTGGGGCAAAATCAGTTGCAGTCACGCTTTTTGCAGAGTGAGCAATATGCCGGGCAATCAGTCCCGGCCCTGTCGCAAGCTCAAGTACAGTTTTCCCGCTTACAGCCCCCGATATTTCTTTGTAAAGAAAATCGTAAATATTTTCCTGACTTTTCATTGCCCGCTCGTAAATCGGAGCGAATATATCCCAGACTGATTTTTTCATTTTTTGCTTCCCTGTACAGTTACATCTACCACTCAAAGACTGCCCAGCGGTCGTTCATCTTTGGAAGGATTTTTGCAAAAAGCCATCCGCGGACCGAGTGTTTTTTCATCTCCTCGTTAAAACTGTGCTCTTCCACAAAACGAATTCCTTCGCAAAGGTCAGCAATTTCCTGTCCGCTCCAGGTACCGCTTTTAAAGACTGCGCTGGTGTTTTTTACCGTGTCGTGATATTTCTGATTTTTTACCATGAGGGGATTGTTCTGCTCTGCAATCAGAGTTCCGCCCGGGAAATTTGTTTTGAGGACAAAAAGAAGCTTTGTAATTTCTTCCAGGGTAAGGTACATGAAAAGCCCTTCTGCAAGAAAAAGGACCTTTGAATTTCTTTTTTCACATTCTGCCTTTACGGACGCACACCAGCCTTCCTCAAGCACACTGCCTGAAATCATACAAACCCTCTCCCGCTCAGCAAAAACTTTTTTTCTAAGTTCGATTGAATCCCGCAAGTCCAGGTCAAACCAGAAAATCCGCCCGTTATCCACCCGTGAAAAACGGTTGTCAAAACCTGCCCCAATATTCACGATGACTGCCTCCGGATTTTTTGTGATAAAATCCTTTACCATGCGGTCAAGCATGACTGTACGGGCAATAACGCCTTCGTGGGACATAAATTTATCAAAAGGCGCCGTGTTGATGCCGAGAGTTTTTACCATCTCCACAGCCACATCGTCACGGACGCGGGGATTTTTGCGCAGGCTTTCGCTTGCCTTAATTGCCACAGGAATAAGGGCAGTTGTCTCAACATCACCAAGATTTATAGTCATTTTAATTCCCCCAAAAAAAACCGGCTGCCCTGGAAATTAATTCACTTCATTGGACAGCCTCTTTATATTTTTTATATTTTTTCTACTTTAACTTTTTGTAGCCGTAAACAGCTGTGTCCCCAAGTTCTTCTTCAATCCGGATGAGCTGGTTGTACTTGGCCATACGGTCTGTGCGGCTCATGGAACCGGTCTTAATCTGTCCTGAGTTTGTTGCAACTGCAATGTCGGCAATTGTTGTGTCCTCGGTTTCGCCTGAGCGGTGGCTTGTGACCGTGGTGTATCCGTGGCGGTGTGCCATTTCGATTGCTTCAAGAGTTTCTGTGAGGGAGCCAATCTGATTTACCTTGATAAGGATTGCGTTTCCGGCTCCCATTTTGATTCCTTTTTCGAGGAATTTAACGTTTGTTACAAAAAGATCGTCTCCCACAAGCTGGCAGCGGTTTCCGATTCGTGCTGTGAGTTTTTTCCAGCCTTCCCAGTCGTTTTCGTCAAGGCCGTCTTCAATTGAGTCAATCGGATATTTTGTAATCAGCTCTTCAAGGTAAGCAATCTGCTGGTCATCGCTGAGGCATTTTCCGTTAGGGTCTTTTGGAGTTCCGTTAGAAAGCTCTTTGTAGTTGTAGAAGAATTTTCCATCTTTTTCTACGCTGAATTCAGAAGCGGCGCAGTCCATTGCGATTTTTACGTCTTCGCCAGGTTTGTAGCCTGCATCTTTGATTGCCTGAACGATTGAGTCCAGGGCGTCATTGATTCCGTCGAATTTCGGAGCGAAGCCGCCTTCATCGCCTACAGCAGTTGAAAGTCCGCGACCTTTAAGCAATTTTGCAAGAGCGTGGAAAACTTCTGCACCCATTCTGATTGCTTCTTTTTCTGATTTTGCACCGACAGGGCGAATCATGAATTCCTGGAAAGCGATCGGGGCGTCTGAATGTGCACCGCCGTTGATGATATTCATCATTGGAACAGGAAGAACATGTGCGTTTGCGCCGCCGATATAACGGTAAAGAGGAATGTTCAAAGCCTTTGCAGCGGCCTGAGCGGTAGCGAGTGAGACACCGAGGATTGCGTTTGCACCAAGTTTTGATTTTGTCGCTGTTCCGTCGAGGGCGAGCATCTTCATATCGATTGCACGGTGCTCAAAAACATTGTCGCCTTTGAGAGCCGGAGCGATGATTTTGTTTACATTTTCAACGGCTTTAAGAACGCCCTTTCCGCCGTATCGTTTTTTGTCTCCGTCGCGAAGCTCAAGGGCTTCATTTTCTCCTGTTGAAGCTCCGCTTGGAACTGCAGCACGTCCAAGAACGCCGTTTTCAAGAATTACATCCACCTCGACAGTAGGATTTCCCCGTGAATCAATGATTTCCCGACCGATTACACTGCTGATGGCAATTTTATTCAACATTTTTAAACCTCCAATAAATTGCGAAAAAAAAGCAAGCTTGTTGAAGTTTTCCTTACACTGCAGAAGTGGAACTTTTTCCTCAGCAAACTTGCAAAGATCCCGATGTGGCTAGTATCAGGCAGTTAGCATTTGCTAACTTGAGTTAGTCTAAACTTTGTGCCCGATTCTGTCAAGGTGAAAGTTTTCCGCCTGTTCTCAACCATTAAAGTTTCCAGCTGACAGCCTTTTTGCGGCTGTCTATAAAGCGGGCATAGATTCCGCCTGATTTTATAAGTTCATCGTGCTTTCCCTGTTCGGCGATCCGTCCCTTGTCCAGGACTATTATCTGGTCGGCATTACGGACGGTTTTAAGGCGGTGGGCAATCATGACTACGGTCTTTTCTTTTGTAAGTTCCTTGATTGCTGCCATAAGGTCACGCTCGTTTTCAGGGTCAACATTGGCAGTGGCTTCGTCCAGGATGATGACAGGAGCATCTTTCATAATTGCCCGGGCAATTGAAATGCGCTGTTTTTCTCCGCCGGAAAGACTTGCCCCTCCTTCACCGATTACCGTTTCATAGCCGTCCGGCAGGGAAGAAATAAAGTCATGGCAGCAGGCTTTTTTAGCAGCTGCAATAACTTTTTCCATGGAAGCATCCCTCTGTCCAAAACGGATGTTGTTTGCAATTGTATCGTGGAAAAGATAGACATTCTGGAAGACAAAGCTGAAATTTGCCATGAGGCTGTCCATGTCATAATCCCTTACATCCTTTCCTCCAAGGGTGACACTGCCACTGTCCACATCCCAGAAACGGGCCAGAAGATGACAGAGGGTTGTCTTTCCGCCGCCGGAAGGTCCCACAATTGCAGTCGTCGTACAGGCCGGAATCGTAAACGAAAGGCCGTCGATGATTTTGCGGGGATTTGAAGAATCCGGATCGTATGAAAAACTGATGTTTTGGGCAGAAAGGTCATTGACTTTGTCAAAATGACCTTGTTCTTTGCTCGCTTCCGCCTTCGCAGCACAGCTGCTCGGAGACTCGCTAAAAACAGTCCGCTGGACTGTTTTTGCCTGCTCCGCATGCCGCTCGCTTCCCTCAATGTCCATCATGGGCACATCAAGAATTGCCTGTGCCTTTTTAACGCCGATGTCAATTGTCCTCAGGAGGGCGCTGTAGTTTCCCCCTGCTTCCAGGGCAGTAAAAAGCATGAATGAACAGACAAGCATGACCGCACAGTTTTCCAGCGGCATTGTTCCCTGCAGATAAAAATAAATCGAGGCCAGCATAATCGCAACACCAGTCATTTTTGCCACAAGACTCTGAATGGCGGCAATGGGAATACAGCGGAGTTCCATTTTAAGACAGACTTTCTTTGCCTCATTGATTACGGCGTTCAGTTCTGCACTCCGGCTTCCCGTAAGGTTATATGAACGAACTTCTGCGATTCCCTGAATGTATTCAAGAATTTTACTGACCTGCTTTTCGTCGGCGATATTTTTTTCTTCAGAAACACCCAGGACAGAAAGCCTCATAAAAACATTTACGAACTGAAAAAGCAGAAAACCTGCCAGGGCCACAAGAGCAATCCTCACATCAAAGAAGAAAATCATAACGATAATCAGGGCCGAATCCAAAAGCCCCTGCATTACAAGCATGACTGCCCGGGTTGCAATGTCCCCCACCAGTTCCATGGTGTTTGTGGTAACGGAAGTTATCTGTCCCAGGGAGTTTTTGTTAAAATAACCCATGGGAATGTAGCGCAGGTGCTCGGCAATTTCGATGCGTTTTTTGGCACAGGTGCGGTAGCCGCCTTCGGTCTGCCACATGGAAACAGTCTTTTTAGTGATGATGGCGGCCGTCACGCTAAAAAGCATGATTCCAAATGAAAGCCATATTGTGCGGCTTGTAAAAGGCTCCCCTGCGGTAAGCCTTCTGATTAAACCCTGAATCATTACGGCTATGGCAGCAATCCTCAGGGCCATGAAAAATGAGTTTACGACTCCAAGAGCAATTGAAGCGTAAAATTTATTGCGGTTTTCTTTGTCACAAAAATTAAAAAAGTTCCGTAAAATTTCAAACATTGTATCCTCCTTTAAAAACTCCGCGTTAGCGGTCGTGCAGGAGGCACGAAATCGCAGTTTTGCCAACGGCAAAAACTGCATGTGATAAAAAGTACAAGGATGTACTTTTTATCACACCCCCTGCTACTCGTCTTTACTCTGTACATGCGCTTCCCACATTGATTTGTACAAGCCGTTTTGGGCAAGAAGTTCCTCATGCGTACCATGTGAATCAATCCTGCCGTCTTTGATTACATAAATCTGACCGGCATCTTTTACTGTTGAAAGCCTGTGGGCAATTACAATCAGGGTTTTCCCCTGCACAAGGCGGGCAACGCTTTCCTGGATGATGGCCTCGTTTTCCGGATCGGTATACGCCGTTGCCTCATCAAGAATAACAATTGGAGCGTCCTTCATCATGGCTCTTGCGATTGCAATTCTCTGCCGCTCGCCGCCGCTTAAATGAGCACCGCTTCCTCCCACAAGTGTGTCAAAGCCCTTTTCAAGGCCCATGATAAAATCATAGCAGCCGGATTTACGGGCAATTTCTTCAACTTCACTGTCAGTGGCGTCCAGGCGGCCAAGACGGATATTTTCCCGGATGGACAGGTCAAACAAAAAGTTGTCCTGACTTACGTAGGCCACCCGGCGGTTATATTCTTCAAGGGAAAGATCTTTGATATTTACGCCGCCGATTTCAATTGCTCCGGAATTCACATCCCAGAGAGAGGCGATAAGGCGGGCAATGGTAGACTTGCCGCTGCCGCTGGGTCCCACAAGGGCGGTGTAGGAACCTGAAGGAAGGGTCATGCTGATTCCGTGTAAGACTTCAGTTTCCGGGGGCGTTGCGGGTAGGGAGCGACCCGTTAGGGGCAAAACCTGTGAGACAGGTTTTGAGCGAGTCTCGGCGAAGGCTGTGCCTGAGCCGCCCCCCGCAGAAGGGGTAGCGGAAGACGACTGGTCGGCTGGAGCGAGGGGAAGGCTTTCCCCTTTTCTATAACTAAATCTCACATCACGAAGCACAATCGAATTGTCCGCAGGCTTTTTCTCGTCTTTTTCAGGGCGGTCAAGTTCTTTCATATCCATAATGCCGCCGACTTCGCCGAATATTACCCCTGCCTTTGCAATGTCATCGTGATAGGAATAAACCGTAAGCAGAGGCTGAATCACACTCATGGAAAGAATTATGACTGTTATAAAATCAATTCCTGAAAGGCTTCCCTTCAGAAAGAAATAACCGCCGGCCGGAAGGACTGCAAGCAATGTGGAAGGAGCAATCACAAAGGCAATGGTAAAAGGCCAGATGCAGTCCCGCATCCACTCAACATAACAGTCAGAGCCTTCTCTGGCAGCTGTGACAAATTTTTCGTAGGATGATTTTGATTTTCCGAAAGCCTTGATGACTTCAATTCCGTTGATGTATTCCACTGCAGTGTCGTTGAGGATTTTTGTTTTTTCAACGGCATTTTTAAATCGCTCCGTCATGTTAATCATCATGAAAGAAGCAGAAATCATGCCGACCGGGAGGGTTGCAAGGGATGCAAGCCCCATTCTCCAGTCAATGTGGAACAGGTACACGAACATTACCAAGGGAAGGATCAGGTTACTGGTCCATTCAGGCAGGATGTGGGCAAGGGTAGTTTCCATGCTGTCAATCCGCTCAATGAGAATATTTTTCAGTGTGCCCGAGGGCATATCAAGAACAGAACCAAGGGGAAGGCGCGAAAGCTTGTCACAGAGCTTTTTGCGGATATTTGCAAGAACATTGAATGTGGCCACATGGCTTAAAGTAGTCGATATCATGTGGAAAAAAGCATTTCCCGCCCAGAAAAGGGCGATGAGGGCGCACTGGCGCAGATAAAGGTTCCAGTCACGAAGGCCTGAAAGCAATTCCCCTACGATTGCGGCAATCAGGATGTAAGGGACAATTCCACAGGCAACTTTAAGCAGGGCAAAAAAGATGCTTGCAAAATAGGCACTCTTTTTTTCTCCTGCAAAGGTAAAAATCCATGAAAGAAGAGATTTATTTTGAGACAATTTTAATTCTCCTGTTGTTAGCCCTTGCTAACTAATCGAATAATATAACAGTGTTATATTTCATGTCAATACAGGCACTTTCAAAAATCCACTTTTGCTCTTATACTTTTCTTATGGCAGAAAATACTTTGCAAAAAATCCATAAAATTGCCACGGGCGAGTTTCTGGAAAAAGGTTTCCGCGGGGCATCCCTTCGCGAAATCGTTAAAAAAGCAGGAGTCACAACCGGAGCATTTTACGGGTACTACAAGAGCAAGAAAGAACTTTTTACCGCACTTGTACAGCCTCATGCGGATTATGTCTCAAACCTGTTTGTAAGCCTTATTGAACAATTCAAAAGCCTTCCGAAATCTGATTGGATAGCAAACATGTCGACCTTTTCAAAACAGGGAGCCCTGCAGATTTACGAATATGCCTACAACCAGAAGAACGCCTTCCGTCTCCTTTTAAACGCCAGCGAAGGAACAGAATTTGAAAACTTTGTTCACGACATGATTGAAAAAGAAATTGAAATAACCCACATTTTTTACAAGGAACTGAAAAAACAGGGTTATACTCCCTACGCTTTTGACCAGACCCTGGAACACCTGATCATTTCAGGTGAATTTACTGCCGTCTTTGAACTGATTGTTCACGACATTCCATTTGAAGAAGGAATAAAATGCGCCGAAAAAATCCACGATTTTTATGAAGCCGGCTGGGCAAGCGTGCTCAAACTGAGTTAAAGGGGAAACTGATTTCATAAAAAACTGCCGTTTTAAAAAATTTTTACTATATTTTAATAAACAGTCAAAGGATTTTTTATGAAACAATACACAGTTACAGGCATGACCTGTGCCGCCTGCTCTGCCCGGGTAGAAAAGGCTGTCTCAAAGGTTGCAGGAGTTGAATCCTGCTCGGTAAGCCTTCTTACAAACTCAATGGGTATTGAAGGAACTGCAGATGACGCTCAGATTATCGAAGCCGTAATAAATGCCGGCTACGTTGCATCTGTAAAAGATGAAACAAGCAGTGACTCTTCTGAGCGCACCGGAGAAAACGACCTTACAGACAGGGAAACTCCTGTCCTTAAAAAACGCCTGATTTTTTCACTGATTCTTCTGCTTCCACTCCTATATGTTTCAATGGGACATATGATGTGGAACTGGCCTCTTCCGCCCGCCATGCAGGATAACCATATTGCCATGGGATTGTACCAGCTTATTCTCAGCGCACTCATAATGGTTATAAACCAGAAATTCTTTATAAGCGGTTTTAAAGCCCTCTTTCATCTCTCACCTAACATGGACACTCTGGTTTCCCTGGGTTCGCTCGCTTCGTTTGTTTACAGCACTGCCGCCCTCTTTTTGATGACCAGTGCCCAGCTTAAAGGTGACAGCCAGGCTGTTGTTAAATACATGCACGAATTCTATTTTGAAGCCGCCGCAATGATTTTAACCTTAATCACGACCGGCAAAATGCTCGAAGCCCGCTCAAAAGGAAAAACAACTGATGCCCTCAAAAGCCTCATGAAGCTTTCTCCGGAAACTGCAGTTCTCCTTGTCGATTCAAAAGAAATAACAGTTCCCGTTAAGAACGTAAAAAAAGGCGACATCTTTATTGTACGCCCGGGCCAGAGTATTCCTGTTGACGGAATAATTCTCGAAGGAGAATCGTCTGTTAACGAATCTGCCCTTACAGGCGAAAGCATTCCGGCAGACAAAAAAGCCGGAGACTCTGTAAGCGCCGCTACAATAAACACTTCAGGATTCTTAAAATGCCGTGCAGAGCGGGTCGGACAGGATACTACCCTTTCCCAGATTATCGCCATGGTAAGTGATGCGGCCGCAACAAAAGCCCCAGTTGCAAAAATTGCAGACAAAGTTTCAGGCATTTTCGTTCCGGCAGTTATCGGCATAGCACTCATAACCTTTGCAGCATGGTTTTTAACCGGTTCAGATGCCGGAACAGCCCTTACCCGTGCTGTAGCCGTACTCGTAATCAGCTGCCCGTGCGCCCTGGGCCTTGCAACCCCGGTTGCAGTTATGGTCGCAAACGGAAGTGCAGCCCGGAACGGAATTCTCTTTAAAACTTCTGCCGCCCTGGAAATTGCCGGAAGAACTGATATAGTCGTTCTGGACAAAACGGGCACAATCACAAACGGAACCCCGGAGGTAACAGACATTCTGCCTTCTCCGCAAAGCACGGAAGAAGAACTTCTTTCCTGTGCCTTCTCCCTTGAAAAAATGAGCGAACATCCTCTTGCAAAAGCTGTAGTCAGGGCCTGCACGGAAAAAAACATCAATGCAAAGGAAGTAAGCGGTTTTAAAGCCCTACCCGGAAACGGCCTTTCTGCAAACCTTTCAGACAAAACTCTCTCAGGCGGAAACCTTGAATTTATCAAAACAAAAACTTCCGTCCCGGAAGAAATTCGTCAAAAAGCACAGTCCCTTTCCCAGTCCGGAAAAACTCCGCTTTTCTTTGCCCTTGATGACAGATTCCTCGGCATAATTGCAGCAGCAGACACAATCAAAAAAGACAGCCCCGAAGCCGTAAAAGAATTAAAACAGATGGGAATCCGCGTAATAATGCTCACCGGAGACAACGAACAGACGGCACGCGCAGTTGCCGCACAGGCCGGAGTCGAAGAAGTAATTGCAGGCGTCCTCCCCGACGGAAAAGAAGAAGTAATCCGTAAACTCCAGGAAGAATCTTCCGCTCCTCAAGCCGGCCGCAGCAAAAGCAGGAAAAATTCAAAAAATAAAGTTGCCATGGTCGGTGACGGAATCAATGATGCTCCTGCCCTCACCCGCGCCGACACTGGAATCGCAATAGGCGCCGGTACAGACGTAGCCATCGACAGTGCAGATGTTGTACTTATGAAAAGTTCACTTGCAGATGTTCCGGCAGCAATCCGCCTGAGCCGTGCAGCCCTCCGCAACATCTACCAGAACCTTTTCTGGGCCTTCTTTTACAATGCGGCAGGAATTCCTCTCGCGGCAGGGGCGTTTATAAAAGCTTTCGGATGGCAGCTCAACCCGATGTTTGCTGCAGCCGCAATGAGCCTTTCAAGTTTCTGCGTTGTAAGCAATGCACTAAGGTTAAACCTTTTTAATATTTATGGCAAAAAAACAGTCAGAAAAAATACACAAACACACAAGGAGTCCAAAATGGAAAAAACTGTTTCAATCAACGGAATGATGTGCAGCCACTGCGAAATGCACGTAAAAAAAGCCCTAGAAGCCCTCGACTTTATAGAAAGCGCTAAGGCAGACCACGAAGCAAAAAAAGCCGTGCTCACCCTTAAAGAAGGGGCAGAATTCAGCGAAAGCGCCGTAAAAGACGCAGTGACAGAAGCCGGCTACGAGTTCAAGGGAATTGAATAAGAGAAAAGACTGATTACTCAGTATATTCCCGCAGAATTGCACGTACGCCGTCCAGATAATTCTGCCCGAACATGTTGAGGTGGTTCAGCAGATGATACAGATTGTACAAATCGCGTCTGTCATCATAGCCGCTTTCCAGAGGAAACGCTTCATTGTAGGCTTCGTAAAAGCGGCTGTTGAATCCACCAAAAAGTTCGGTCATTGCAAGGTCGGCCTCGCGGTGACCGTAGTAAACTGCCGGGTCAATTAAAACGGCCTTTCCTTCAGGACCACACATTACGTTTCCGGCCCACATGTCACCGTGCAAAAGTGAAGGCGCATCCGGTTCAATCAGGAATTTATCAAGGTTATCAAGAAGTTTAGAAATTCGTTTTCTGTCAGACTCATCAAAATATTTGTCTGCGTCTTTAAATTGAACTGCAAGGCGGTTGTCGCGGAAAAACTCTATCCAGCTTTTGGTCCATGTATTTTTTTGAGCACGGGCTCCGATATAATTGTCCTGGTAAAAGCCAAAACCATTTGAGCCTTCCGAACCGGAAAAGCGGTGCATTTTTGCAAGGCTCTGTGCAAAGTCATCCCAGAAATTTACGGCAAAATTTCCTAATTCAACAAAAGAAAGAAGCAGAAAACTATAACCCACCTGCTCGCCGTTATCGGTTCCATAACCCAGAACTTTTGGAGTTGTAATGGCGTTCGATTTTTGAATTTCTTCAAGTCCGGCCCGTTCGCATTCAAAAAAGTTAAAATTCTCCCTGGCGTTTGCCTTCATAAAAACTTTTGTGCCGTCAGTGAGCGTAAGCCCGTAAGCCTTGTTTATGTCGCCGCCTGTGAGTCTGTCAGTTTTTGCGATTTTTACCGAGTTCCCGAATAAATCAACCAGAGCACCGGCAAGCGAATCATATTTTTTTATCACTTCTGTAACTGTCCTGCATCCATTTTCAAGATTACATCTGCGTATTTGGCCGCTTCGTTTTCGTGGGTTACGAGCATAACCGCACAGCCGCTGTCAGCTGTTTTACGCAAAAGATTAAGAACTATGTTTGTGTTTTCGTCGTCCAGATCGTCTGTCGGCTCGTCTGCAAACAAAACTTTTGGTTTTAACAAAAGTGCACGGGCAATCGACATCCGGCGCATTTCGCCGCCGCTAAGTTCGCTCATGCGGGCGTTTTCAAGATTCAATATTCCCACCATGTCCAGAAGTTCGCGGGCACGCTCAGTGTAATCTGAGCTGTCTCCCTTTAAAAGCGCAGCCGGAATAAGTACGTTTTCCAGAACCGAAAGTGCGTACAGACCGTTCTGTCCCTGAGGAATTACACCAAACCACTCGTTACGAAGATGCGAAAGTTCCTTGTCTTCCATGCGGTACAAGTCTTTCCCGTCGAGCATCACACTTCCCGAATTTGGTTTTAAAAGACCGGCGCACATGTAAAGGAGGGTGCTTTTTCCGCTGCCTGAGCGGCCGGTAATTTCTGTTAGCTTACCCGGTACAAGTTCAAGAGTGCACGGTTTGACCGCTTCAAAATGACTCTGGTTTTTTGTCGGTCTGTAATATTTTTTTGTTACGTTTTGAGCAACGAGCATCAGTTTCCCTCCCGCAAAATTACACCGGTATCAATTTTACTGATTTTCAGTACACTGGCAATAGAAGTCAAACAGCCGGTTATCAAAGAAAGAATTAAAGTAATCAAAGCAAGAAGAGCGATTTTTCCGGGTCCCGCGATAAGGAACGGAAGCGCAAGTTTTTCTTCGAGCGAACTCTGGAACGGAATAATCAGCATAACTCCAAGGGCAATTCCAAGGAGGCTTCCTGCAAGGTTTAAAATCATGGATTCGCTGAATACAAGTGCCGCAAGTCCACTCCGTGTTGAACCCATAACGCGCATAATTGCAAATTCCTTTTTACGTTCATTCATAATCATAGTAAATACAATTACGATTACAACCAGACACAAAATCCAGACTACAAAAATCAATGTGCCGAGCAAACCTGCAATCTGGCTCATATTATTTCCGACATTTACGGTCATCGATTTAGTCTGTACGGCCGTAACTTCCGGAACATTCTGATTTATAAACTGAACTACATCTTCGACGGCGTATTCATCGTAAACCTTTACCTGGATTGAACTTACAACGTCGTCCGGGCTGGTGTTCTTTTCAATGTTTTTGCCCATCGTAATCATGGAGCCGGTCAAAGTTTTGATTGTATTGATTGTAGAATACACGCCGGAATCAAGCCCTGTTCCTGTCGGAGCAAGCTGGCCTGCCACATGGCACTCAGTTCCGTAAAAAGTAAGTTTTTTGTTTTCCGGAACTATGATTTTTGAACCCACAAGAATGTCGAGAGGTTCAAGAGTTCCGTTAAAAGTTTTACTGATCCACGGTTGAACCGTAAAATCAGTTTCGGGGTCAAATCCAATCATCTGCAGCTTAACTGAACAGCATCCTGCATTCATGGAAGCCAGAAAGAGCTGCGGCGAAACCTTTTCAACTCCTTCCACTGCGGCAACTTTTTGAACCAGACCTTTGTCCATATAAAAATATGTACAGTTTCCGTCAAAAAGAATGGATTCAAAAGTTTTGCGTTCAGCAGTTTCTTTTGGAACAACAATTATGTCAGCCCCAAGCCTCAATTCAAGACTTTCCAGTCCGTTTTTAAGCGATGTCAAAACAAGTGCTCCGGTAAAAACTGTAAACGACAACAGGGCGGCAAAAACTAAAAGCGCGGTTGAACGTCCTTTTTTACCGATTAAGTTCAAAAACGGCAGAGACTGGATTTTCATTTATAACTCCGTAAAATTTTATTTTTTTGACTGAATGATTGAATCAATTACGGCTGCGGCGATAAGCACAACTGCAATTACTACAATCGCAGGATGCATTATAGTGTGACAGCGCATTGTTTTCATCATGCACAAATGAATAATGTGTCCCGGAACAAGGGCTGCAAAAACAGCAACCGGAACGATACTCAAAGAAAGACCAAGCTTTACTTTTGAATTTTTTACAAAAAGGCGGGCAAGAGCAATCACAGCAAGTACAACTGAAAGACCTTTTTCAATCTGACCAGCCCAGTGACACATCATCCAGCTTCCGTCATCCTTTGGACCACATGCTCCAAAAAAGCTGAAAATTCCTGCCACAAAGAATACAGAAACGACTGCAAGAACAATGTCGCTTACACCGATATTTAACTTTTTGTCTGCCATAACAGAACCTCCATCAACAGGAATCTATCACATTTCAAAAAGAAATGTAATTCACTATAGAAAATTTATATATTCAATATCAGTCCCCGTTTTTTTATAATTTTTAATTAAATTCTTTAAAATGCGACTTTTATCAGTTATCATTTTAGGTGAATAAAAATTTGCATTTTCTCGCAAAGAAGTCCGGTTGAAAATGCCGGACTTTTCTTTTTTGAATTTGCATCAGTGGAGATTTATATGAGTTCATCATTAACAAAGAGTCAGGAAGAAATTAACCTTCTTGTTTCCAAAGCCCAGAGAGCTCTGGAAGAATATGCTGATTTTGATCAGGAAAAAATCGACTATATCGTTGCAAAGGCCAGCGTTGCAGCCCTCGATCATCACGGAACTCTGGCCAAACTTGCCGTAGAAGAAACAAAGCGCGGCGTTTTTGAAGACAAGGCTACCAAAAACCTGTTTGCCTGCGAATACGTTGTTAACAATATGCGCCACCTTAAAACAGTTGGTATCGTTGAAGATGACGATGTAACAGGTATCGTAAAAATTGCTGAACCAGTCGGCGTTGTTGCAGGTCTTACTCCGGTAACCAACCCTACTTCTACCGCAATCTTTAAGTCACTTATCTGTCTTAAAACCCGCAACCCGATTATTTTTTCTTTCCACCCGAGCGCCATCAAATGTTCAATTGAAGCCGCAAAAATCGTTTACGAAGCAGCTGTTGCAGCCGGCGCTCCAGAAAACTGTATTCAGTGGATTGAAGAACCATCGATGGAAAAAACAAACGACCTTATGAACCACCCGAACGTTGCAACAATCCTTGCTACCGGCGGTAACGCAATGGTTCGTGCCGCATACTCCTGCGGTAAGCCTGCACTCGGTGTTGGTGCGGGAAACGTTCCGGCTTACATCGAAAAAACCTGTAATCTCAAGCAGGCCGTTAACGACGTTGTAATGTCAAAGGCATTCGACAACGGTATGATTTGTGCTTCTGAACAGACAGCCATCATCGACAAAGAAATCTGGAATGATGCAATCAAGCTGTTCAAAGAATACCGTGCATACGTTGCAACTCCGGAAGAAAAGAAAAAGCTCGAAAAATACATGTTCGGCGTAACAAACGATCCGACCGTTGCAAAATTGAATCCTGACATCGTTGGTATGGCACCGGGCGTGCTCGCTAAAAATGCCGGCTTTACAATTCCTGAACGCACAAGCATCATCCTCGCTGAATGTAAGGACATTGGCGTTGAAGAATGTTTGACACGCGAAAAACTTTCTCCTGTTCTTGCAATCGTAAAAGCAAAGGACACAGAAGACGGTCTTAAAAAGGCAGAAGCTTCAGTCCGCTTTAACGGACTTGGACACTCAGCTGCAATTCACACTTCGGACAAAAAACTTGCAGAACGCTTTGGCGACTTAGTTCCTGCAATCCGCATAATCTGGAATTCACCATCAACATTCGGTGGAATCGGTAACGTTTACAACTCATTCCTTCCATCGCTTACACTCGGCTGCGGTTCATACGGACACAACTCAACCGACGACAACGTAAGCGCCGTAAACTTGCTCAATATCAAAAAACTCGGAAGGAGACGAAACAATATGCAGTGGTTTAAAGTACCATCAAAAATTTTCTTTGAACGCGATTCGATTGAATACCTTCACCAGATGAAGAATGTTCACAAGGTAATCATTGTAACAGACCGCTCAATGGTAGATCTCGGATTTGTTGACAAAGTTACAGACCAGCTCAAGCTGCGCCGCGACCCGGTTCAGTACCAGCTTTTCTGCGATGTTGAACCGGATCCGTCAATTCAGACAGTACACGAAGGCGTTGAACTTATGCGCAGTTTTGCTCCTGACACAATCATCGCACTTGGCGGCGGTTCTGCAATGGACTGTGCAAAAGGTATGTGGCTGTTCTACGAAAATCCGGAAGTTGACTTTAACGACCTCAAGCAAAAGTTTATGGACATCCGTAAGCGCGCTTTCCGTTATCCAAACCTCGGTCAGAAGGCACAGCTTGTTTGTATCCCGACTACATCAGGAACAGGTTCGGAAGTTACACCATTTGCCGTAATCACAGACAAGGTTGAACACAAAAAATATCCGCTCACAGACTATGCTCTGACACCGACAATTGCGATTATCGACCCGACATTCACTTACAGTCTGCCGCCAAAGATTATCGCAGATACAGGTATGGACGTTTTGACTCACGCAACAGAAGCTTACGTTTCTACACTTGCCAACGACTTTACAGACGGTATCTGTATTCAGGCAATAAAGATGGTATTCCAGTATCTTGAACGCTCATACAAAGCAGGCTTTAAAGACGCTCCACGGGATGACGAAGCAAAAGAAAAAATGCACAACGCTTCTTGTCTTGCAGGTATGGCTTTTGCCAACGCCTTCCTCGGAATGAACCACTCGATGGCTCACAAGGTTGGTGCCGAATTCCACGTACCGCACGGAAGGGCAAACGCAATTCTTCTGCCATATACAATCCGCTACAACGGAACTCAGCCGGATAAGTTGAGCACATGGCCAAAATACAACTACTACAAGGCCGCAGAACGCTACGCAGAACTTGCACGCATGCTCGGCCTCCCTGCAAAAACAACCGCAGAAGGTGTAGAGTCTTACGCAAAGGCCTGTGGTGAACTTGCCGCCCGCCTCGGCATCGAAATGAACTTCAAGAGTCAGGGTCTCGACAAAAAAGTTTACATGGACGCTGTTGATAAGCTCGCCTTCCTTGCATACGAAGACCAGTGTTCACCGGCAAACCCGCGTGTACCGCTTGTCGAAGACATCAAGAAGATTTTGACTGATGCCTACGATTCTCAGGAATTTTTGATTAAAAAGTAAACAGGTAAAGCCTCCGCTAGAGACGGAGGCTTTTTTTTGCTATACTTTTTTTATGAAACTTTATCCTGCAAAGAGTTTTGATATTAATTCGATAATGGCAATTGAACGGTCTGCCTTTATTCCCCAGATTCAAGAAAAGCAGAAAACGTTCGAAGAACGCATGAGCGTCTTTCCAAACGGATTTTTGATTTTGCAGGATGTTTCAGAAAAGACCGTCCTCGAACAGGGGCACGCAGTTACCGCCGGATATTTTTGTTCAGAAATATGGCCATCGATTCCCGAAGACAAATTTTTTGAACTGGGGCACTCTGCCAGAAAAATGCATACTGACACCGGCTCTGTTTTATATGTAAGCTCTTTTGCACTTGCTACCGATTACCGCGGAAAGGGCCTTTCATTCAACTTTTTTAAGGATTCATTGAATTCAATTTGCGGCGCCTATAATTCAATCAAAACCGTTGTCCTCCTCGTAAACCAGGAATGGACGGGCGCGCTTTCTGTCTACAAAAAATTGAATTTTAAAACCCTGCGTATAATAAAAGAGTTTTTTCCGTCTCTGCATAAAGCAAAAAGTGACGGATTAATTATGACTGCAGACGCCGATAATTTCAGATTGAACGGAGAAGGCTCAAATGACTGACGAAGAATGGATTGCTTTTGTTTCTTTTAGAAACGACTTTAAACAATACTGCACCCGGTTGAACCAGAAGTTTTCTTCTGTCCTCAAGCCTCTCCAGAAAGAAGCCGCCCTTTTAGGAAAATCTCCCGAATACCCGCTCCAGACCGCAGTGGTTTACAACAGCGCGCTTGATTCAGTTACGCAGCAGGATCAAATCAATCTTATTGTAATCGGCGACAACCCCGGCAAAGACGAACAGCTGGAAAAAAACCGCAAATACCTTGTAGGCCAGAGCGGTAAAATTGCTGCCGGTTTTTTTGCCCGACATGCTGAATTCAACACAGATTTTAGAAAAAACGTAATTATATTGAATAAAACGCCTGTCCACACGGCAAAAACCAGCCAGATAAAATATCTGATTAAAAACGGCGGCCCGCAGATTGAAAAATTGATTTTAGACAGTCAGATTTACATGGCTCAGAAAACTGCACAATTACATCAGGCATTCAAAAACACAGAACTCTGGCTCGTAGGTTACGCGGAGTTAAAGGGAAAAGGCCTTTTTATTCCGTACCGCGACCACCTTTTACACGCTTACGACAGCGCAAAAGACGCCTGGGACAAGGTTTTTGTCTTTCAGCATTTTTCGATGAACCGCTTTTCGATTGATTTAAATGAATTCTGCAAAACTCACATAGACCTTTCTCTTTCTGAGGCCACCCGCGCCCTCGGCCAGGTGCATAAAAGCGAGATATTCGGTTAATTCAAAGACGCTGATTAAGGGGAGCGGTACCCTATTCAAGAATCGTAATTTCGACGCGGCGGTTTTGTGCACGGCCTTCGTCCGTGTCATTGCCTGCAACAGGTTTTGTTCCGCCCCATCCGCGGCAGATAAATCTGTCACCCGTGATACCGCGCTCAGCAAGTTCCTGCGCAATCCTCTTTGCCCGTGCGATTGAAAGCTGCTTTTCGCCTTCTGGTTTTCCAACGCTTGCTGTATGACCTTCGATAAGGAATTTTGACTGCGGTGCCATTGCAAGAACCTTTGCAAGTTCATCAAGACGAGTCTTTTCTGATTCAACTATCTGATCGCTGTCCGGCTTGAATTTTATATCGCGCACACTCAAACGTATGCCCGCAGGTGTTTTTTCTACGAGCACATTGTTTTTATAAGTTCCGGTATCGATTGCAGCAGCGCCAGAGCCCGCTCCGCCTGACACAGCACCTGTTGTCCCGCCAGAAACAGCGCCGCTTCCAGAGCCGCCGGCCTGCGGGGCAACGGTTGCAACACGGTTGATGGCTGTAACGATTTTTTCTGTATCAACTGCCGGAGGAAATTCAGTAAATAATGTAATTGTTCCCTTAAAATTTATCTGGGTTCCGTCCGAATAAACGAAGGTTTCGTCGGTATTGTCGATTACAAGAATCGGTTCGCAGGTGGACTTGAGAACTATGATATCTGCCTTGTGGCCTCCTGCCGCTTTTTTGAGGGACGCATCTCCGCGCACATCATATTCCGACGGGCCATAAGAAGTCTGCCAGATTGCCTTGATTCGATAAACGTCTTTTCCCTTGTACACTTCGCTTCCTGCAAAGGTATACATAACGAGCATCGGCATTCGGGTAAAAACGCCCTTGTTCATCGGGTCTACCGAACGCTCGGCCATTGCCTGCCATGTGTCTCCGGCTTTTACAAAATCTGCTCCATAAGCCGGAAAACTTCTGTAACTCGGATATCCGTTATCCTTATGCATCGTCAGCTGACCGTTCGGCGAAATATGAAAAACTGATTGAATTGCTTCGTGAACACCTGCGGCAGCGGCCTGGTTATTGCGCAAAGTTTCTTCCATTACATAAAAACTTCCGTCATACCACTGGTCGTGTTCAAACATGCTGCCTTTGGCTATAAATTTTTTGCTGGGAGGAAGGCTCGGACTTACAAATGAACGGACTTCGCGGCTGGTAAGCCCGACGTATTTTCCGTTTACATAGCGCCTGAGATTTGTGCGTTCAACAAGTGAGTAACCGCCCGTACCGGTATACTTGAGGGAAACAGAATTTGCTGAGCCGGAAGACACGGTCTGACCAGTAAGTTTCTGGCATAAAACGCTGCATGCGAGAATAAACCAAATACTTGAAACAGCAAAAAACCTTTTCATACCCACATTATCGGCAAAAACCTTTGCCCAACATATAATTTTTTCTTATAATGGCAATATGAAATACAAAGTTTTTATTGATGGAAAAGACGGCACTACAGGCCTCAAAATTTACGAACGGTTCCAGAACCGCGACGATATTGAACTTTTACTTATCGACGAAGAAAAACGCAAGGACAGCGCAGAACGCGCCAAAATGATAAATGCTTCGGATTTTACTTTTTTGTGTCTTCCGGACGCCGCTTCAATTGAAGCCGTAAAACTCTGCACCAACCCGAAAGTAAGAATTATTGACGCTTCAACTGCCCACAGAACAAACGACGACTGGGCATACGGTTTTCCGGAATTGTCCGCTGAACACAGATCAAGAATTCAATCTTCCAGCCGTGTTGCGGGCCCGGGATGTTACGCATCAGGTTTTGCTTCACTTGTATACCCCCTTGTAAAAAATGGAATTATTGCCCCGGACTACCCGATTGTCTGCCACGCTGTATCAGGTTATTCAGGAGCCGGCAAAAAGGGAATCGCACAATACGAAGACCCGAATCGTGACATTCAGTTCAAAAGCCCGCGCCTCTACGCATTAACCCAGGAACACAAACACCTTCCGGAAATGCAGAAAGTGAGCGGACTTGCCTACAAACCGATATTTGATCCTTATGTCTGCGACTATTATGCCGGAATGACAGTTTCTGTGGGAATCCACACACGCCTCATGAAGAAAAAACTGACAGGCGAACAGCTTGCAGAACTCTTTAAAGAGCACTATAACTCAAGCCGCTTTGTTCACGCGGCAGACTTTATGGGCACCGACATTCTTACAGAAAACTTTATCCCGTCCAACACTCTCGCCGGCACAAACAACATGCAGATTTTTGTCTGCGGCAATGACGAACGCCTTGTTCTGACCAGCCGTTTTGACAATCTCGGCAAAGGCGCCAGCGGTGCTGCCGTTCAGTGCATGAACATCATGATGGGCATTGACGAAGGAACCGGACTTTAAAGACGGTATTCAACATAACGGACGCGGCCACTCTCGACCGCGTTTTTTATCTGCCTTTCACGCTCTGAAAGCTGACTCTGCCCTGTTTTAACTTCTATAAATAGAATTTCCTTTATTTCTTCACCAGTAGCCGCTCCTTCAAAACCTATGTAATCAACAGGTTTTCCCACAAAGCGCACTTCAGCCGGATTGCAGGGAAAGCCCGGCAGATACGGTGCAATCTGCTCGCCGGCAAGTCCTCCAAGAACAGCCCTGGAGCGTTTTATCGCATCTTTTCTTATTTTTTGATTTTTCTTTGTGTACAGAATTACCGTAAGCAAAACCCCGCAAAGAATGCAGCAAAGACATATGGCAATAAAACTCAGAAAAAATCTGCCGTCCGCGTATAAAAATTCAATCAAAGCCTTTAGTTTCATGCGTTCATTATATCACGCCAATTAGATTTTAACTCTTTTTTATATAACATTATCTTATAATGTTGTTTTAAACCCCATTGGCGTTAAAATTTGTCAGAATGAGGGGATAATCAATTTCTTTAAAAAATTTGAATTCTTAAGAATTTATTAAAGTTCAGTTCTAATCTTACCGATACTGTTTCGGGGAGATTTATCCTTTTTCTTATAAAAAAGGAATTGTTGGGTGGAGCACTGAAAAGTGCGTAAAATTGACAGAAAAACTCTGTTGCCATGCGACAATTCCTTTTTTTTGTCTTTTTTACTTCCTTTTCAGTTCAAAAATCTCGTATGGAGGACAGATAACGATGTCAAAATGTAAAATTGTTGTTCTTGCAACCGCATTTTTGTGCGCCGGACTGTCTTTATGCGGATGCTCCAATTCAATCGACACTCTAATTGAAGATTACAACAGTAATTTTAAAGTGGCTACGGTACAGCAAAGTTATACCCTTGATGATGTTATCGCCGAGGATATTCTAAGACCTTACTATGCCGTAAGTTATACAACAACCTTGTGTCTTACGGCCCCTACGGGGGGCGTAAATTACACCTGGACAGCGGAGGTAGATGAAAACGCAAACGATATTCCTGTTGGAAAACAGTATATTTTAGGCGCAAACAGAGTATTAAGCCTGTATATCAGGAACAGCAACATTAAACGCTGGGGCACCTATAAACTTACTGTTTCCATTACCCGAACAAGCGGTGAAATCATAAAGGACACCGCATGGCTTTATGTATATTAAAAGTCAAAAACTTTTTTTATAAATCAACTATTGGAGGTAAAACCATGGTTAAAAAAATCAAAGCAGTGGCAATCTTTGCAATTGCCACAATGTTGGTCATTGTCGGATGTAACAACCTTACTACAGGTACTTTATCCGGCAAAAACATCGGAGACAAAGCAACTGTTCACTTGTCTCTCGGAAGTATTTCCCGTGCTACTCTTGCACCGGATACATTGACTGTCGACAGCGATGAAATTGATCACTATGTAATTACAGGTGAATCAAAAGAAGGCTACACTCTCGCTGCTACCGATATCGAAAAAGATGCTATCGAAGACGGGTCTGCAAGCATTACCGATCTTGCACTTGATGACTGGACTTTAACTCTTTATGCCGTAAACGACGAAGGCGGTAAGCTTCTGCAGGGAACATCTGTATGTACCCTCAAGAGTACAGGCCAGGATACAGTAACTTTCAACCTGTCTTCTATCGGTCTTGTAACTACCGGTTCTTACGAAATTGTTATTAAATATGAAGGCGGAGCCTGGAAAGATTCTTATGTAATCAGCTGGGGTCTGTATAATGAATTGACAGGTGTTCCGGCAGGTACTTTAGGTGTTGATGGAACTGCCATTACAGACCAGACTGCAGAAAACTCTAAAGCAATTGCTGAAGCATCCGGCTTTACAGCAGATGCAACAGGTGTAACTCCTGGTTCTTATACCTTCGGTGTTTACATTAAACAAGGCACAACAAAGCTTGGTTTTGCTTCTGAAAAAATCGTTATCGAACCAGGTCGTAAGACAGAAGGTGAACTCATTCTCGACGACAATATTATCAAAACAGCTCCTGCAGCTCCTACTCTTCTTGCAGCCCAGCTCATGGACGGCACTGAAGACGAAGACTTCTACAATGTCCGCCTCTTCTGGCAGGATAATGCAAAGAACGAAGAATCTTTTGAACTGTTTATCCGTAAATTTACTGACACTACTACTGCTTATACATCTAAGACAGCAGATGCAGAATTTACTCCAAGCCTGCAGGAAATGAAGTACGACTACGGTACAATTCTTGGTCTCGATGGAACTAAATACTTTGGTAGCGGAGCTGCTGCTACAGGTACACAAAACGTTATCAAATATGTTTCAGGTTCATTGTTTGCAGGAAGTGAAGAACTTGTATTGAGTTTCCCTACAGGAACACTCTGGGATGTACAGATTCGTGCTGTTAACTCTATCGGTACTTCAGCATCATGTGTACGCGTTGCCGATTCAGCAAATCATACACAGCTCGAAATCGCTACACCTACTAACGAAGCTCCGGCTCCTACAAGTTCAAAAACATTTATGTCGACTCTCGATGATAAATATGTAACCGGTTACGGAGTCGGTACAGATTCTAAATGGAATCACATCAGCATGGTTAAGATTACATACCAGCTTGATGGCGGTGTACTGACACTCCCTGATGTTGACTTTGACTCTTCCGAAGCTGTAAGTCACATATTTACAGGCGTTAACTATGTTGAATACAAACCGTATAAACTTTTTACTGATGGCGAAGGTGATGCAGGTAAATATATTCCGTTAATAGTAATCGACGGTTCAACAAACACTCTTCTCAGAGATTCTGTTCCATATACAAAGTGGATTAGTCCTACAGAAAGTTCTACTCCATTAACTGCTACTGCAGTAACTTACAACACAAATGCATATGGAAACTTCACTGTTATGGCACTTTACGGTGCTACAACAGGTGATATCACCATTACAAGCACAACAATTGCCCAGCTTGCTCATGAGTTATTCTCTGATACCAATGTTGACGCATACTATGCAAACGCTGCAACAGGAGCCGCAAGTGGTACAGCATGTAAAAACGGTACTATTACAGTTGCCCGTGGTGGAGACGAACAGTTTGTTTATGTTAAGGTAACAACCAACCCGATCTTTGTAAGATATGCATTGTGGGTAGGAGATGTTCAGTATGACAACAAGCTCTATGCTGAATCCCTTACATTTACAAGCTTCTCTACAAGTAGACTCCCGATGGGAAGTTCAACTTGTATCCGCGTAGACGCATACACTGCAACAGGAGAAAGTGCAAGTGCATCGTTCTACATTAACAAAGACAACTAATTTTAATTAGTTTATCTGGTTTTACCTGGTCCCGGTTCCGGCTTTGCCGGAACCGGGGTCTGGCAGAACTTTTTTGGGTTTTAAAATGCACAGGTTATTTTTGAACTTTTTTAACAGAACAGCATCTCGCATAAAGCATTGCTTTAACGATACTTATACCGTTATTGCAATGCTCGTTTTGCTGTCTGTTACAGGCTGTTCAAATGTTATACAGGGTGCTTTAATCTCAAATTCTCAGGATGATGAAGTTTCCATTGTCATCACAAATTACAGTCAGAATTCAAATGTGTCAGTTGCAAAAACTGTCGCACCTTCGACCTATCTTCTTGAAGATGTTAGAAAGTTTATAATCGAAGGAGAAAATTATGACGGTGATTTCTATTCAAATTCAATCGCAATAGCAAACGACGGTACAGGTACAATAGTCGGTCTCAAGCCTTCTGTATGGAATTTTGTACTCCACGCATATAGTGATGCTGCAGGCACAACAGAAGTTTTGCGCGGATATGCAACCGTCGACACAAGTTACATTACAACCGTTGCTTTTGTCTTAACAAGTGCCGAGGTATCTACTCAGGGCAGCTGCTCGCTGACATTTAAATATAACTCAGACGGAGCTGCTACCTTTAACCAGATGGCAAGTTCCGTATCAGGAAAAATCTGTGACCCGTTAACCGGCCATGAAATATACAGTTTCTTTTCCACCGGAGACACCACAGAGCTGGCAAAATGGCTTGGCGAAGGATATACGGCTCAAAGAAACCTGATGAACCCGGGTTCTTACATTCTTACAGTTGAATTTTTCTATACGGAAAATTCAGTAACAAAGCGTTCAGGATTCTGGAGTGATCTGCTTGTAATTGAACCTGGACGCCAGACTACAAAAACAATCACAATCCCAAACATTCTCTCAACAAAACCTGCAGCACCGCAAAATTTAACGCTTCACAGAATTGATTCAACATTAACGGCCGATTCATATAATGCTGTAATCCGCTGGGATGATGTTTCAACAAATGAAGAATATTTTGTGCTCAAACTGCGCTCCTATGCGTCAAATACAGCTACAACAGGCACTACGACAACGCTTACAGGCCAGTACAGTGAACCGACTGATGGCAGTAAAAGGTTTTCTTCCGTTACCTTTGCCCAGGACGGTGTGGGTTACATCGGAGGCTCCCTCTGGTCAGGAAGCGAAGAATATGTTCTTAAACTTGCTACCGGAAAGCTCTATGATATTGAACTGTATTCCGTTAACTCCTTCGGTTCATCCAGCAGTGTTTCACGCATTACTTCTACTGATATCGCTGATGACAGCGATTACGGTGAACTCACCGGATTTGGCGCGACAGATTCTTCACCATATACCCGTGTAAATACATTTGTTTTATCTTACAATCTTGCTGACGGAACCATGCTCACAAACCGCGGCACCGCACACGAAGGACAGTATTATAACGAATATCACATTTACACAGGCTCAGCTACATCACTTCTGACGCCGGCGGAAATTGCAGACCCTTCTGACCCGACATTTGCAAGTCAGAATGACTGGCCGGTATTATATTATTCAACTCTGGATCAGCCATGGAGCAAGTGGTTTGCCTACGGTGACTCTACACAGATTGAAATTACAAGTGTTGACAGTTTTGTAAACAGAACATTTGTTGCAGCCTATACAATGCAGAATTCTTCCGATGTCTATATCGATAATGATTCTGTACATCTGACCTATGGAGCAACAGCCGCAGGTTCTGCCTGGGGAACAGGTTCCAACGCAAATGGAATTTCAACCTTATCCGCAGGAACTTATATTACCCTTACGGTTGACCGTTCTTCATTACCAAATTCTCAATTTGAACAGTTCAAATTCCTTCTTAACGGAAACGTTCAGTCAACTGTAAATGTCCCGACAGACGGCTCAGCACAATCTACTTACTCATACACAGTAATCCTGCCATTTAAGGGAACTTATACCCTGCAGGCAGCTGGAATTTACAACGGACAGACATTCTATTCAACTGAATTTACAACAACCGTTTCCAACTAAAATTTCCGCCGCGCAAAATAACAGTTCAATACCCCCTCTTTATCCCTAAAGACACAACTTACTTATTCCTATATACTTAACTCATGGCTAAGACATTTGACGACAAAAAAATCATTTACACAATGGATCGCGTTAGTCGCGCGTATGGAACAAAGGTTGTCCTTAAAGACATTTCCATTTCTTATTACTATGGGGCTAAAATCGGCGTAATCGGTGAAAACGGTGCCGGTAAATCTTCGCTCTTTAAGATTTTTGCCGGAATCGATAAAGACTACACCGGCGAAACTCATCTCCTGCCGGGCTACACTATGGGCTACCTTGAACAGGAACCATATCTTGAACCGGGCAAAACTGTTCTCGAAATCGTAAAAGAAGGCGTTAAACCTATCACTGACCTTCTTGCAGAATTTGATAAGGTTAACGAAGCATTTGGTGATCCGGATGCTGACTTTGACAAGCTTTGCGCACGTCAGGCCGAAATCCAGGAAAAACTCGACGCTGCAGACGCATGGAACCTGGACTCAAACCTCGAACTCGCTATGGACGCCCTGCGCTGTCCTCCGGCTGACCAGGTTGTTGACGTTCTTTCCGGTGGTGAACGCCGCCGTGTTGCCCTCTGCCGTCTCCTTCTCCAGAAACCTGATATTCTGCTTCTTGATGAACCTACAAACCACCTGGATGCAGAAACCGTTGCATGGCTCGAACGCCACTTAAAGGATTATCCTGGAACCATCATCGCAATTACCCACGACCGTTACTTCCTGGACAATGTTGCAGGCTGGATTCTGGAAATGGACCGTGGCGAAGGTTATCCGTTCAAAGGAAATTACACTGAATGGCTCGAAGCCAAAGAAAAACGCCTCGCCCTGGAAGAAAAGCAGGCTTCTACACGCCGCCGGGAAATGCAGGAAGAACTTGAATGGATTCATGCGGGTGCAAAGGGACGTCAGGCAAAACACAAGGAACATATCAGCAAATACGAAAGCCTTCTTGCAGAAGAGAGCAAGCGTGTTCAGCTTAAAGATACTCAGATTTCAATTCCAGCAGGTCCGCGCCTCGGTAATGTTGTTATCGATGCAGAAAAACTTACCAAGAGTTTTGATGACCGCGTTCTTTTTGAAAACCTCGACTTCCATATTCCTGCGGGCGCAGTTGTGGGAATCGTCGGTCCAAACGGTGCCGGTAAAACTACCTTATTCAAGATGATTGCAAGCGCCGCCGGACAAAAAGTAGAACTCCCTGACGGAAGCCTCGGAACAGAAGATCCTGATTCAGGAAGCATCAAAATCGGCGAAACAGTAAAACTCGTTTATGTAGACCAGATGCGTTCAAAACTTGACCCGAACAAAACAGTTTATGAAATGCTTTCGGGCGGCTCAGACCTGGTTAAACTCGGTGCAGTGGACGAAAAAGGTCACCCGATTAACGGTGCTGTCCGCGAAATCAACGCCCACGCATACTGTTCATGGTTCAACTTTAACAGCGCAGAACAGAACAAAAAAATCAGCGTACTTTCCGGTGGTGAAAAGAACCGCCTTAACATGGGTATGATGTTCAAAGAGGCCGGCAACGTGCTGCTCCTGGACGAACCTACAAACGACCTTGATATTGCAACAACACGCTCCCTGGAAGAGGCAATCAACGGTTTTGCGGGCGTTGTTATGGTTATCAGCCATGACCGCTACTTCCTCGACCGTATCTGTACTCACATCCTCGCATACGAAAACAACAGTGATGTTCATTTCTTTGAAGGAAACTGGTCTGAGTATGTTGAATGGCGCAAGAATGTTTTGGGAATTGACGAGGATCATCCTCACAAAACTGTTTACAGAAAACTCACACGATAAGGTGTCATTATCGGACATGACCCGATAATCCATCAAAAAAATGCCTGGTTCAGGAGCGTTTGTTCCCAAACCAGGCATTGTTATTTAAGGCTTATTGTCTGCTTACACCTTGAACTGATCAATCTGAGCACCAATCTTATTGATTGAACTCTGAATCTGTGTAGAAACTTCCGTCAAAGCCCTTCCGTTTTCGCTAATCTTCTTTGCACCGCTGGACATCTGACTCATACTGTCGCGGATAATCGATGTCGCAGTCTGAAGGTTATTAACTTCATCAAGAATTGCCTTATTACCTTCTGCCATTTCTGCAGAAGCGTTACGAACTTCAGAAGTACTGTCATTCATAACATGGAGTGCTTCGCTGATCTGCTTAGAACCTTCGTTCTGTTCCTGCATTGCAGCCTTAATCTGATTTACAAGTTCGTCAGTTGCTTCAATCTTCTTTGATACAGTTTCGAAAGCCTGGCTTGATTCGTTGCTGGCACTTACTACGCTGTTAATCTGTTCCTGAATTTTATTCAGCTGTTCACCAATTGTCTTAGACTGCATTGTTGAAGTTTCCGAAAGTTTACGGATTTCGTCAGCAACTACAGAGAAGCCCTTTCCGGCTTCGCCGGCGTGTGCAGCTTCGATTGCGGCGTTCATGGCAAGGAGGTTTGTCTGTTCGGCGATTGCACTGATTGCAGTATTTGCTTCTTTAAGCATAGATGACTGCTGTTCAATCTGAACGATACGTTCGTTAACGTCCTGCTGCTTGATAAAACCAGTGTGGGCGTTTTCATTGAGTTCCTGGAATGACTCAGCCATTCGGTCAACTGACTTGTTAACCGAAGCAATGTTTCCGATCATCTCTTCTACAGCGGCCGATGCCTGTGTAACACCCGCACTCTGGTTTTCAATCATGTGTTCAAGAGACTGAATGTTTGAAGCGATTTCGTTTACGGCACCGGCTGTTTCTTCTACACCGGCACTCTGATTCATTACCTGGTTTGTAACTTCATCAATACTTGTAAGAATCTGTGTAATTGAAGATGCTGTATCTTCTGTACTTGCAGTCATGTTCTGGCCGGCAAGTGAAAGTTCTTCTTTTGATGATTTTACGTCAGCGATAATCGACTGGAGTTTGGCCGTAAAGTTGTTGAATCCCTGAACTACAGTTCCGATTTCGTTGTTTGATTTAACTTCGATACGCTGAGTAAGGTCGGCGTTTCCTGCAGAAATACCGGTAATTGCGTTTTCTACAATTTTGAGCGGTTTTAAGCTTTTTGCAATTGCAAGACCGATTACGATTACAAAGATTGCTACGGCAAGTCCGCCGCACGCAAGGAGTACCTTTCTGATTTCGATTGAAATGTTTGTAATCTGTGCTTCAGGAACTGTAAGGGCAAGTCCCCATGGACAACCTTCAATTCCACGGTAGAAGATATAATCATGTCCGCCGTTAAGACCTCTGATTACCGCATTGCCCTGGTTGTGGTTGGCAATTTCCTGGGCAACCGCTGCCATATCTTCAAAACCTTCCGAAAGGCCGGTAATAAAGTTTTTATTCATAATGAATTCTTCATTTGGATGGGCGATTACTGTACCATCGCTTGCAAGCATCCAGCCGTACCCGCCTTCACCAAATTTGATTGCTGTGATGGCGCTTACTTTGTCAAGGTTCATAACACCTGCAAAAAGACCGATTATTTGTCCGTTCTGTTCAACTGCACGAGTAATATGAATTACAGGATTTCCTGTTGTTTTGGAAATTACCGGGTCATCAATATATCTTGAATTTCCGTCCTCCATAATTGCTGTAAAGTATGGACGGGTATGAATATCAGTACGGGTACCTGTTGTAGTATAAGCCAGTCCGTCCGGGCCACAGAACATTACATAGTCAAAACCGCTTTCGGCATCAACTGTTTCATTTTCAAGCCAGCGTCCTATCTGTTCAACAGAGCCCCATCGGGCAATATCAGCATGAACATAACGTGACAAAGCATTCATGCGTGAT
>JAEEGF010810738.1_pt1 | contig 42531 bp, 27 predicted proteins | sample 9134171 | NCBI WGS metagenome assembly JAEEGF01 (sample SAMN16246542, study PRJNA631951) | gut metagenome | biome: gut microbiome; feature: rumen; material: AP-attached | host: Bos | place: Iran: Karaj | collected 2018-10 | reverse complement strand
TTAAATGTGATATTTCTGGTTGTGATGTCATTTTCTGGCATCTCGATTTTTTCCATTTTGTCCAAAAGTTTGATTCTGCTTTGTACTTGGGATGCTTTTGTTGCTTTGTATCTAAATCTTTCGATAAGTGCTTCTTGTTTCTCCAAGTACTTTTGTTGAGCAACGTAATTTTTCATTTGGATTTCATGATTTTTCTCTTTTTGTGCGATGAAATCGTCGTAATTTCATTTGTATTCAAATAATTTCTTATTGCTGATTTCTACTATTTTTTGGAAACTTGAATTGAGAAATTTTTTATCGTGGCTGATACATATCAATGTCTTTTGCCATAATTCACAAAATCTTTGCAAAAACATGATTCATTCGATATCCAAGTGATTTGTTGGTTCGTCCAAAATTAGTAAGTCGACTTCTTGCAGTAGAAATTTTGCTATTTGAACTTTGGTTTGTTCTCATCATGAGAGTTGTGAAATTTTGAGGTTTAATTGATCTTTTGTAAATCAGAAATATTTCAAAATCTCGGTTTGTAATCAGTATTTTTGATATCAATCGTTGTTTATCATTCGTTGAATTAATTCGTTTTGCTCCTCTACTAATTCGATTGAATTTGCTGGATCTGATTTTAATAATTCATTTATTTCATCCAATCTTTTTGATTTTGCTGTGGTGTCTGGTAATGCTGTGAGCATTTCATCTTTTAGCAATCTGTCTTTGCTCTCCCAAAAAATATCTTGTGACATAAATCAGATTTTTATTCATTTTGGGATTTCAAGTAATCACTGGTCGATGTTTTCTTTTCAGATTAGTACTTTCAAAAGTGTTGATTTTCATGCTCAATTTTTTCAAATCAAAGCGATTTTTTCTCAGTATTTTATTTTTAATTCTGCATCTTCAAAAAGTACTGTTTTCCCGAGCTGTTTGCTAAATCATGTGAGTTTGAGAATGTAGTCTTTATTATCTTGTTTTCATTGAAAATATGATTTTGGGATGGATTTTAATGGTGTGATTTTAGGTTGTTCACTTGAATAACTATCGTATTCTGGTGTTCAAAGCAATTCGTCCTTAAATAAATCAAGTCAAAATTCTTTGTTTAGATATTTTTTCAAGCTTTTGAGTTTGCTTTCTTCTTTTGTTTTTTTCTTAAATTGAGAAAGATAGTCTAGGCACAACTCCTCTACTTCTTCATAGCTAAATTCTGGGTGGTAATGTATTACTGTATTTATACACTCTTCGAGATTCATTGTAGTTAAGAATTAATAATGAATAATTAAGAATTTTCGTGTTTTTAAAATACTATTTTTGATTGATTTTACAAGTTTTTCTTTTTGCTTTGACTTTTTTTGATATTTCTTTATAATATATATTATGTCTAACTAAAATGTTGTTATTATGAGAAAGTTATTAATTTTTTTGTTGGCATTTTATGACTTTAATGAGTCTGGTGAAATGCTTGGTCTTAACACTTTGGCTTTTATCTTTGTTCCGGTAATTTGTGCACTTTTTGGGGTCTCAAATATTGGCACATTGTGTTGGATTGAGTGTGGCGTTTTTGTCCTTTGGTTACTGAACCTTGCATTATTCATTTGGACTCGTTGTCCTATTAAAAAACCCCAAGATTCTTGACTTGGGGATTTTTGTTATATTTTGAAATTTCATTAATTACATTCACATAACTTTTTCATAAAGTTTCTTTTCTACATCCAAGTGCTCTCATTTTGACCAATCAATATCTAATTCTAATTCTTTTGCGATTTGTTGTAAGATGAAAAATTTTTCTAAACTATCTTGAGCAGCTTTTGAGATATCTTCAACAAATGCCCTTGCTTTTTCATCTCATAATTGTTGGAAGTATTGTTTTACTCCATTTTCTCCTCATAATCTGTCTTCTAGACTCTTGATTCTTGATTTAAATTCTTCTTGTATTAATGTTTGAGGGATTGTTATGCTCATATTTTTTCCTCTAATTTCATTGATATACTCCTCTACTGCTTTGATTAATTCATTTTCGTACTTTTGTCTTTCGATTTCTCATTTTATGTATGTTTTTAATTCTTTTTCATTCTTTACATCTTTTTGATCTGGGAATAATTTTTGGATTTTCTCTTCTGTGAATTCTGGTAATACTACTTTTTTGATGTCTTTTATAGTAACTTTAATTTTCTTTGGATCTTTTTCTGATTTTCTTTTGTGGAATGTTGGTGGTAATTCTTTTTCTTTGTATGCTATCTCGAAATCTTTTCCTTTCTCTTTTCCGATGAATTGATCGTAGAATTTAGCAAAATCTTTGTCTGTAAATTCAGGCTCTCATAGATAAACAGTTCCTTTTTCTAGTTCTGTACCATCTTTGTCCAAAAAATCTATTGCAATTTTTGAAACTGTATCTTTTTCAATTTTATCTGTGTCTTGATAATCTGCATAATTCTTTTTCAAGTTTAACAAGGCTTCGTCTACTTCAGCATCTGTAGCTTTTGATTCGATTTTTTTCATTTTATTTTTTTTCCATTTATCGTCTTTTACTTCAACTTCTGGGTAGATGTCCAATTTTACACTGATAGTCTTTTTTGCATCGTCTTTGTCTAAATCATATGGTTCTCAGATAAACTTAATATCTTTATTTTCGTCTAAAATTGCTTTTAGTCATTCGTTTATCAATTTTTCATAAATTCACATTTCTATGTATTCTGGATTTAATTTTTCCATTATTAAATGTTTTGGAGCTTGTCCAGGTCTGAATCAAGGAACTTTTACATCTTTTCAGAAAAATTCAATCATGTGATTTCTTGCATTTTCTTTTTCATCATCAGTATATGTAACTTCGATTATGTAGTTACAGTCTGTTCATTTTTTTAATTTTTTTTCCATAACAAAAAATAATTAGTTAAAATAAGTTTTTATCATGGTATTTAATTTGTTATTTAATTCAAGAGAAATCGTTTTTTTTCTATTTTTACTTGAAATAAAATCAAATATTCTTACGATGAATTGGACGAATTTTTCGTATTTTGAAAAATCTCTATTTATTATTTGTACTATCATATGCCTCGTATTGATGATGTAATAAAAGAATTATGAGTTTCTAAGCAGACTTTTTCAAGGTATTTTGAAAAAGTTATGTGAAAAGAAATGACTGCTAAAACAGCTACAGTTTCTGATGCTAATCTTGTAAAAATCAAGAAACTTTTGGAGAAAAATTGAAAAATCTCTAATGATTGAAAAACTAAAGCTGTAAAAGTGACTTTACCATGAAAAGCTGAAAAAAAATCTGCTGAAAAAGCTACAGCTCTAAAAGCTGATGAGTTGTCTGGTGGATGATTTTTGGCTGGTTTGTGATTTTCAATGACACCTTCAACGCCTGTTGTTGCTGATGACGATGAAGACGAGGAAATAATAGATTTAACAGAAGATGAAGAAGCAGAAGTACAGGCATACATCCAAAAAGAATACGGTCATGAAGAAAAGAAAGAGAAGAAGACTGATAATATTTGAGTATCATTTGATGATCTTATTCAACATAGTTGATGACCAGCTCCAAAGCAAATTACATATGATAGACCAAGATATGATAAGGCTGAAAAATGAGCATTTGTAAAGGAAAAATGAAAGTGAAGATGAAAAGATAAATATGAAAATAAGCATCTTTGATGAAATGTTAATTTTGGAGAAAACACTAGAAAGTTTGTTGAAAAAGATTTTGATTCTTCGACTCGTTCAGAATGACATGATGCTCGTGAAGAATCACAATTTGAAGAAGTTCAGGTACAGCCACAGGTAGTTAGAAAGCCAAAGCAGGCTACTACTTCTGGTACTTTGAAAAAGAAACAAGAAATTGTAATTGACCAAAAAATTACTGTAAAAGAATTCTCTGAAAAAATGTGAGTTCCTTTGCCTGAATTAATGAAAGTTTTGATGCAAAATAAATTGATGCTTTGAATTACTGCAAGTTTGGATTTTGATACAGCATCTTTGATTGCTGCAGAATTTTGAGTAACTGTACAACAAGAAGAAAATAAACAATTAGATGTAGAAAGTTTCATTACATGAGATTTACAATCTTTGCTTGATATGGATAAAGAAGCTCATCATTTGGAGGAAAGAGCTCCTGTCGTTACAGTAATGGGACATGTTGATCATGGAAAGACATCATTGCTTGATTATTTGAGAAGGACAAGTGTTGCAAATAAAGAGGCTTGATGAATTACTCAATCAATTTGAGCATCTGTAGTTGAATGTAATTGAAAGAAAATAACATTCATTGATACTCCAGGTCATGAATTGTTTACTGATTTGAGAGCTAGATGAGCTAAATTGACAAATATTGCAGTAATTGTTGTTGCGGCTGATGATAGTGTCATGCCTCAGACTATTGAATCAATTAACCATGCAAAATCTGCTTGAGTACCTATTATAATCGCTATCACAAAAATAGATAAACCTTGAAAAAATATTGAGCAAATCAAGACTGATTTAGCTGCAAATGGTATTACTCCTGAAGATTGGGGTTGAGAAACTCCAATTATCCCTATTTCAAGTCATACATGACAGTGAATTCCAGAACTTTTGGAAGCAATTTTGTTGCAAGCTGAGATGTTGGAATTAAAATATAATCCTGATAGATCTGCTATTTGAGTAGTTTTAGATGCAAACAAAGATCCAAAACAGTGAGTTGTAAGTAGTATTATCGTTTTGACTTGAACTTTGAAAGTTTGAGATGTTATCGTTGCTTATAATACTTATGGTAGAGTTAGGAGAATGCAAGATTGGACTTGAAAATTGATTAGAGTGGCAAAATGATGAGATCCTGTTCAGATACTTTGAATTACTGATTTACCAGAAGCTGGTAGAATGGTCGAAGTAGTAAAGAATGAACATGAAGCTGAGCACAAGGTTTCTTTGATTAAAGAACAAGAATCAAACAAAAATACACAGTCTGCGGTACAAGATTTTATTGCAAAATTGTCTGCAAATGCTGAAGAATGAGAAAAGACAGAATTGAGATTGATTTTGAAATCTGATTGATCAAGTAGTTTGTCCGCTTTGAAGCAAGCTGTTGAGTGAGTTAAAGTGCCTGAAAATGTAGTTATTAAAGTAATACACAGTGATGTTTGATATTTCTCTGATTCTGATTTATCTTTGGCTCAAGCTTCAAAAGCATTGCTTTTGTGATTTAATATCTGAGTAAATGCTACATTAAAGAAAAAAGCTGAGCAAATGAAAGTTGAGATAAAGAATTTTGATATTATATATGAATTGACTGATTATTTAACAGAATTGACTCAATGAATGATAAAATATGAAGAGGTTGAAGTTGTAATTTGAAAATTGAATGTTATGGGAATTTTCTATACAAAATGAAAAGAGATGACTGTTGGATGAAAAGTTATTGAGTGAAAAGCTAAGAATAAATGTAAATTCAGGATTTTAAGATGAGATGAAATTATTGCAAATTGAGAAATATTATCATTACACAAAAATAAGGATGAAGTAAAAGAAATAGTTGAATGAGATGAATGTGGAATGAAAGTAAAAGTTTGAAAGAAAATTGAGGAATGAGATATTTTGGAATTCTGGGAAATGCAAGAAGTGAAATAATTAAGAATTAATAATTAAAAATTAATAATTTTTTTGATGAAATTAATAGTTTGATTAGGAAATCCTTGAGAGCAATATAAAAATACTAGGCATAATATTTGATTCACTATGCTTGATGAGTTTGTAAATTCTAATAATTTATGATTTTTTTCTTATGATAATAAATATGGTTGAGAGACTTTCACTACTCTGCTAAATTGAAATAAAGTTTCTTTTTTGAAACCAATGGAATATATGAATAAATCATGATGACCTGTTTTAAAGTTGGCAAATTTTTATAAAATTGAACCAAAGGATATTTTAGTAATTCATGATGAAATTGATTTGCCAGTTTGAACTGTTAAATTGAAATTTGGTTGAGGTTTGGCTGGGCATAATTGATTGAGAGATATAGCATTGAAATTGTGAACTCAAGATTTTTGGAGAGTGAGAATTTGAGTTGATAGGCCTGGTGACTCCTCTACTCAGTCTGTCGCTGATTATGTTTTGGGTGCTTTTAGAAAAGAGCAAATTGAAACAATTAAAGATAAATATTTAGACATTGAAAATTTTGTTTTTGAATTTTTATGAAAATAATTTTTTTAATTTAATTAAAAAGTCCCCCTTTATGGGGACTTTTTTGTTTATGTATGTTTTTGTTTTACTCAAATATACTTGTAAAGCTATTAGCTAATTCTGTAAACCAATCACCTATTGATTTGAATCTTATGTTAGATGGAACTTCAAAAGCATTAATGTTTTTAACTGCTTCATTACAATTTTTGAAGCTGTATGCATCATCTTCTAGTAATGCTTCTAGTTCTTCTAGTGCTGTTGCTTCTGCATCTGCAACCATTCCCATTCCTGATCCTATGGCATCTCACCGAACATATAATTTATTGTTCTTTATTAATGATGATATGTTTCCTTCATTGTGTATCTTTAAGTTTTCTCTAAGTTTATTATCTTTTACATAAAGCATTCATGATCCGTAATCGTCTTCTGATTCATAATATGACGTTTCACATGTTAGTGCTTTATTTTTGTTATATATGTCCATAATCTCTTCAGGTGTACTGTATGGTATATTTTTAACATTATCAAGTCTTGCTTTTCCATGTCTCATAAGCATTAGCATTACGTATCATCTTAATTCTAGATGTTGTGGTCGATCTCCATATATTTGTGTCATGATTTCATCTCTCTTTAATGCTTCAAGATGCTTTCCGTACCATGCTCATGGATATGTATTTTCTGCTTCTGATTCAAGATTGTATGCATCTCCATAAATTAATCTAGATAATGTCGTTCAGAATTCTGCTCTTGATACTAATCAATGTGGATAGAATGATTTCATTGGCGTTTTTCAATCTGATTCTAATCACATAATATCTAGTTCACAAGCTGTTTTCATGTAGTATTTCATTTCTGCACTTGAATTAGCGATGTCGTTGTATGCTGTACATCCTGATTTTCATGCTTGTGGTTCTAAATCTAGTACATTAATTGCGTATTGTGTCAGCATCTTTGCTAGTTGATCTCTTCTGATAAATCCATAAAGATCTGCATCATCAATTGGACAAATAGTTGTCATTCCATGTTGATATGCATATAAGTATGCTGTTTTCATCTCTGTGTTGTATTTTGAATTACTTACTCCACATATGTCTATTGGTCATTCACAAGTTCAATCATAATAACTATCTGAATAATCTCCATCTGGACAGTAATCTTTTTGAGGTCCGTTTGGTGATGATGGTCTTCTGATTGTGAATGTTGATATAGTTAATGGATCGCTTGAAACTCATGATGCATTTGTAACTGTAATTGTACATCCAGAATAAGTTCCGTATGCTAGTTGATTTAGCGTGATTGTGTTATTTCATGATACTGCTCATGTAGTAGCTGAGCTACATGCTCAACTATATGTGATTGTACCAGATTCTGTTGAACTAAATGTATAATTTGGTGTAGTATCTGTTGTTGTTCATATTGGAGCAACTTCATGTAATATTGGTTTTATAACTCATATCCATGTTACTGTTTCTGATGTACAGATTCCTGTATTTCATGCATTGTCACTAATTGTAATACTACAATTTTGGTTATTTCATGTAATGGTACAACTTCATCATGACACATTTATTTGTGATCATGTATCATATGATCCTGATAATGTGACTTCTACATTTCATGTTGTCTGTGTTCAACTATTTGGAATGTAAGTCCATGTACCACAGATTGGATCAGTTGTATCTATATTTATTAGTTGTGATGCTATAGGTTTATTGTTACAATTTCAAACTATATCACATACGTTTACACCTGTTATGTTGCATGATAGTCATGTTCATTCTCCGCTTATTGTACATGATAAAGTGTCTTCTCAACTAATTCATGATCATGTACCGTCACTATAATAGAAGTAATATACTAATCATGTATTGTACCATCATGTTGTAGTTATTGTTGTTCAGATTATTTCTGGTGCTACAATATCGATTCAAGTAACATTAGTAGTACAATATCAAGTGACTCATGCAGGAGTCATTATATATCCTGTGTATGGTCAGTTATTTGAAACAACTATTGAATTATTTGAATTTGTCATCTCAGCAAATCAAGTTCGGCTGTATCCACTCATTCAATCTGCGTTTATACTTAATGTAACAGATGAATTAGTTCGTCCAGTTGGTTCTATTGAAATTGTACATTGTGCTGCTGTGTTATCAACTGTGATTCCATTTGATTCTTCTGATTGAATAATAACATTTCCAATACTTCCACTAATAGTAAAATGTGTGGTTCATGTTGTTACTCATGTGTAATGTAATACTCGTGGTCAGCTAGGGTTATCTAAAGTTAATGTTCATGTTACATGTCCGTTATCCCATTGTAGGAAACTTGGAATTCTTTCATCTAGGACACAATCTAGTTCCATTGTTCATATTCCGTTTATTCATATTGTACCTGGAACTGGAGGTTTCCATTGGCATGTGTGAATTCAATTTGATCATGATACTACAGTAATATTATTTCATGTTTTATATTCATTTTCAATTCATGCTGTATTTTTTACTGCTCATGTTTTTAGTGCTAAATTTGAAATTCATTCAATTTGTCATGTAAATGTAAATCTAAATTCTTTTGTGGTGCTGTTTCATCATACTATATTTGAATAATTTCATAGCAATATATTTCAACTGTATTCTATACCTGAGTTTGTTAATGCATATGTTTGTATTCAATGATTGTCATCACATACTACTTTAATTGTTCACGTTTGTCAAAGAGTAACCATTTCTGGAGCTGTAATACTACAATTTGGTCTATTTCATTCATGTTTTATTACCTCTATTACTTTTGAATAATCATCTGTAACATATAAATATCATTCAGAGTCTCAACTTGCAAGTAATTGGACTTTTCATACTTGGTTTCATGTGTAGATAAACCTTACTCCTGATCCTTCTAATCGTTGTGCTGTTCATGTCTGTATTGTGTTTGTATTACCACTATAACTAATTACGCTCCATATTGTGTTTGCATTATCTGCATGATATTCAAAATCGTTACATATTAAGTCAATTTGTGCTCTAACTCATGTTCAAATTGGATTTTCTACTGGATCTTTCCATATACATCATCTATATATATTACTATAAACTTTTACTGTATCACTTTCATTTGTTTCATCATTTGTATTTCATGCTTGGTCGCTTACTTGTCATGATTTTAATTTAAATGTTGTACTTCATGTATTCTCTCATTGGTATTCAAATATATAAATTCTTTCATTTTCTGAAGTTGAACTTTGTGTTGATATAAAATGTAATCTAACGGTGTCTCTTTGATATTCTATTGCTTCAGTTGTTAAACCAGTTGTTGTTATTTTTGTTCATGTTGATGTACATTTTATTTTGAATTTTCATGTTTCTCATCTAGTAGTTATTTCTGTTTTTGTTGGTCAATCTATAATTTCACATTCTGGTTTGATTTGATCAACGATTATTCTTTCGCTCTGTGTAGCTGGCGCACTATTATTATCTGTGTCATAGATTGTGTTGTCTGGTAGTCTTAGTGTGATTGCTCAGTTTACATTTGGTTTTGCTGAATATTCAAATTCAAATATTATTTCTGTTGAACTTCATCATGTTGATGTTTCTATTAGCATTAAATAATCATTTGATCTTGTAAATGAGTGATATCGTTCTTGTATAATAGTTTCACCACTTAATGAATTAGTTATAATTCATCAATTATCTCTACACCTGAGTATAATAGATCAAGTGACTCATTGTTTTATATATGGTGTTGATGGTGATTCCCAATGACAACTTGGTGTGTTTGGATCTTTTGCGATGGCTGTTAGCTTTGTGTATTCTGTTATGTTTATTTGTGTATTATTTGTATATTTATCTATTGGATCATTTCATTCATTTACATCCCATACATAAAATTCAAATCATCAGTTGACAGTTGCTGAAATATTACCTGTTTGTCAGTATTTATATACTCATGCTCAATATACATTTGTAATTCCAGTTCCAGCAATTAAGTCTAGTTGATATGCCTCTCTATCGTACCAACATGCATATGTTGTATTGCTTGCAGTTGCTGTTGTTTCGTTTGTTGCATTTGTGCTACTTGGTTCTCAAATACTTGTTATTTGTAGTGTACTTGGAATACTTGGTTCTGTACATAAGTTATTCAATGTTATACTTGTTCATTCTGGTATTATATAGTATCATTCACTTGGTTTTGTACTATATGTGTCATAATTTGTTGTTGTGTATGTTCATGTTGTTCATTCTATCTTATCTAACATATTTTTTGTTTGATATGCTACAAGTGTGATGCTTGCTATGTCTGTGTTTCATACACTATTTTTACATGCAAAATAGTATGTTCCGCTTGCAGTTATTTGCTGTGCCTTTGTGAAAGTTCTTTCGTTGTTTGCTGTTCTAAAATCTGAGTCTGATGGGTTGCTGTTTGTTCACCAATAATAACTTGTTATTCAGTAATTATCAGTACATGTTCATGTGGCTATTTGTTTTCATGTGTTCAATACTTCTGTACTTGTTATGCTTATTGTTGGCTTTTCATCTGTTACTATTATTGGGTTAGACCATCATGCTGTGTGGTAATAGTATCATAAAGAATCTCAGCTTGCTAATAATTTTACTTCTCATGTCTCTACTCAAGTATAATGAAATCTTGCTATTGTATTTCCTGATATGATGTCTACTATTCATTTTGTTATTATTCAAGAATTTGATGCTGGATCATATTTTATCACATTCCATATAGAATTAGCATTTTCTGCATGGAATTGTTGTCCTCAACAATATAAGTCAATGTATGCTTCAACTCATAATCAAATAGGATTATCTGTTGGATCTCATCGTGTACATCATTCAAAAATATCTGTGTAAACTTCTATATTATCTGATGTTCATTGAGCCAAGGTTATATAATTATTTAATTGTGTTGAATTTAATATAAATTGTGTTGTTCATATTTGATTTCATTTATAATTTACGTTGAAGTTTAGGCCAGTTTGATAAATTAGAACATTTGGATTTCTGCTAGTAATTGCAGAATTTATTTTTATAGCATCTTGGATTGACATGTAAGTTAAATGACAGTCTAGTCATATAGATCAAGTATCATTGATTTTTAATCTATTTGGATTTGGCGTTTCCCAGTCACATGTTAGAGTATCGCTGTTAATTACATTAATTCGTTCTCATGGTATATAATTGTTTGATACATTTCAATGTGAAATTTCTCATGTTTTAATTCCAAAGTTGGTAAATCCTTCATGGTCTCCTGTATATACCATTGTGTAAATTGTTTGATTTGTTCATGTGGTTTTTATTATGTTGTTAATTGAGATGATTGATCTATTGTAATCTAATCCGTTTACTGATAGATTTCATCGATTTGTTCATGAACATGTTACTGTAATTAATCATGTATATGTTTTTGGTATTATTGTTGGATCTATTTCAATTTTACAATTAGGCTTTTCTTCTACTGTTCCATTATCTGCTGTAAATTTTATTTTTCAATTTACTATACTGTTTTCATTATCTTTAATTGTAATTGTACATGTGGTTTCTGTTATTCAAGGTGCAATTGTTACTGTGATTGAGTCTGTTGTATTAGTTGCTTCTCATTCTGTACATGAAACATTTGTAATTGTTAAATCATCTGTTCAACATGCTCATTCTGATGCTCATAGTAATGAAATCACGTTATCTACAGTGATTGTTCGGTTAGTTATTTGATTTTCGTATATTAGTGGATTTCCTTCTCCATATACTACTGTAGGTAGGATGTCTGTAATTGTTCATTCGATTATTCATGTTTTTATATTATCAAATCAATCTTTGACATAAATCAATCATGTTTTTGTTCATCAAGTTCTTCCGATATTGTCTGCATTTATTCGTAATATATGACTAGTTTGTCGTTCAATATTTCATAATTCTCATTCTAATTTATATCAACTTATTCATGCACATCATTCATCATTTGCATCTACATCCAAAATCTTTCTTGTACATTCTGGGATTGTAAATCAAGTTGTTGAAATATTTGGAGCATAGATATCTCTATTGTATTCGCGTATTTCTGATTGTGCATTACCAAATTCTAGAATGTCTTCAGAAGTATTTCAGTTTACTGTTACTGTTCATATTCCTCATGATAGTGAAATTTGCCATGTGTAAACTCATGTTGTTGCTCATGTTGTGAATGAGTTTGATACTTTTTCTGCATTTCCTGCAACTGTAATATCGCCGAAATCAAATCATGTCATGTTGTATTCAAATTGAGTCCATATTCCTGTCATGTCTATTGTTTCTTTGTCAGTACACATATCTCCTGGTTGTATTACAAATACAGGTGCTTTTCTGTTTAGTTCTCATACATATCTATGTTCTGCAAAATATCATCCATCAGTGATATCATATGTGTTTGTTCTTGTATCTCCGTACATTTGTACTATTACTGGATATGATGAAGTATCTCATGTTTCTATGTAGATTTCTACTCATGAATTTATGTCAATGTCTGTTAATTGATTATTTCGGTTTATAAGTGTATGCTTAGTTCGTGTTGGTCAGATATACCAATCGATTGTTGATGGAATATTTTGAGGTATTTGATAAATATTATATTTTTTGATTTCTCATGTGTCTGTTGCTGTTCATGTTATTGTATAGTATACTTTTGTATGCTTGTCGATATTTCATGAGATTTCATATTTTTTTACGTTTGATCATATAAAATAGTCTCATGTTACTAGTCATCAATTTTGACTATTCCATAATTTTACATCTTTTTGTTTATTAATTTCATATCAATATGAATATCCTTTTATATCTTCTAATATTGCATTTCTTGCGGGTGTTCTTCGTTGAAAGAAATGTGTTTGTTCATTGATTTTTGGATTTGTAATGTAGTCTGGATATTGATATCATATGTATTTTGGTTCGTTTCACTCTAATATATCTAATATTGGCTTTATTTCTTTGATTTCGTATTCTCATCGATAGTATCAAACTTCATAATTATCTAGATATGTTCATCTGTTTTCTTCTGGACTCATACATCTTTCTATAGCTTCTCATGTAAAATCTGTAGGATTGTTTCAAGTGTAAGAGTACCATGCAGTCCATCATCATTCACATTCAAATCTGTATTGTGTCATTTGTTCTGATTCGCTATATACTCTATTGAATCATGATATTTCTGTTTTCCATTTTGTTGTTCATCTTTCAATATCGTTTAATTCTCCTGAGCTTTCAAAGAAATATTGTTTTGGATATTGCTGTAAATTTCAATATCAATTGTTTTGTCATGATAAAATGCGGATATTCGCGTTATTATAATATAATTCGATGTCTTCAAAAGTATTTCCAGTTCAATAATAAACATATATTCATGTTTTGTTTTCATATACTTCTATATTTTGTATTATATTTTCATTTGAAAATGCAATACTTATTCATATTCCATAGTTTGCATAGATTTGTGTGTTGCTGATTGTGTTTTTTGTTGATGTATTCATGATTGCTATTCATACATCTTCATTTCAAAAAACTTGGATATTGTTTAATTTATTGTAATTTCATAAGTCTATTGTTATTCAATCTATCCGGTGATTGTATACTTTTATCATATTAAGTGTATTTGATGATCAATGTATGTTTATTCAATTTCTATTGTAAATATTATAATTGTATAATGATATATTGTCTAAAATTCAGTAATTTTCATTAATTTTTATTCAATCTCAATCTGTATCTATGATGTCATTAAATCCAATTGTTGTACCGTTTTCTTGTCTGCTTATGATTGCTGAACAGCTTGGTAGTGTGATTGTATTATTTCTTTCAAATCATGTACTTGTAAGTACATATATAGCGTTTGGTACCATGAGAGTTGAATCTGATATTTCATCTGTTATTATGACTGTCATTTCCTTGTAATCTTTACATGATGTTCAAGGTTTATAGGAATCTCGTCACATTGTATACGCTGTTTCATCTCAGTCTCCACTTCAATACAATGCACACGCTATTTGTGTTGGTGTTGGATTTAATGCTCGAAATTCTGGTGTAATAAAATAGTCGTTGTCCCAACCTGTATTACAGTCCGGAATTGGATTGTTTACAGTGATTCATGTGTCAAATGATGCTGATGTAGATCAGTTTTGAGCGTTTCATATGGCATTTTCTAATAATTTTAAATGGCTTCGTCCTGGTATTTCTCATGTATATGTAAATGTAAATTTTGTTTTATTATCGTTTTCAATTTGGTTGCTGTCATAACTTACTGTTATGTTTCAACTATAATCTAGTCAAGTATTTTTTAAATTGTAATATTTTGTTCATTCGCATGTTACAATAATATTTCATGTTTCGTTAACATAACCTGAATATGGAATGGCTTCTATGCTACAGTATGTTGGGGTTGGTGTATCTACAACTTCAATATCATTTCAAGTCACTATTCAATTTCGTGTTCAATTTGAATTGATCCTATTTTCTAGTAACAATACATATGATGTTCATACTTGTGTTCACGTAAATTGATATACTAATTTTATATTTGAGTCTCCTATGTTTGTTTGCTCTGATGGATATTCTTCTACATTTACTTTTTCGTTAGTTTTTATTGCATTTCTGATGTCTCATGTAACTACTTTTTCTCATGTACATTGTACTATGATTGTACCCCCTTGACCTCTTGTTACACTTGCTGGTTCTGCAGTTACTGTACAGTCTGGTCCTGTTGGTGTGATAGCTTCATCTACTTTAATTTGTCATGCAGTTTTTGTGGTTAATCTGTATTTTTTTCAGCTATATTCAAGTGCTATTGAATTATTACTAAAGATGCTCACATTTCATGTGTTGCTTCCTGTGAATGTTAAAATATATGTTGTTGAATTTAACTCTTGTCTTCCTGCTTTTCTACTTGTTCATGTTTCAATTACGTTGTTTCCATTATTTTCTATTATTGTCATAGTATCTCGAATGTCGTGAAAATCAGGTAATTCCTCTATTCAACATGTTAATTTAATTTCTCATCAATCACCTTGATTTACTGTTTCAAGCTCTGCTTGAAAATCACAGCTTACAGTGATAATTGCTGGTTCTTCTTCATTTATTGTGATAGTTGTTGGTATAATTATTATGTTGCTTGGAATTCATATAGCGTTTTTTCATGTTTCGTTTATTGCTATCGTGGTAGTTCAAGTTTTTATTCATACGTATTCAAATGTTGCTGTGCTACTTGTTCAGTCCACCTCATTTTCTCGTTGATTGATATTTATTTCTTCTCAATATGAGATATATGTGTTGTATAATAATTTTGTGAAATTTTCACAAACTAATGTTCAGTTTCATGTCTCATTTACTAATATTCCTGTTTTTGATAATGTTAGACTACATGTTGGATTGCCCAATACTGTAATATTTTTTGATTGGACATTATTTATTCATAGTAATGGTGCATTTATTGTAAAGTTTGTTGTCCCTAATCATGTTGCTTCATATGTTATTGTATATTCTGTTCAGATATTGTTTCAGCGATCTGGTGTCATTTCCTTTTCCTCTTCAATTTGTGTATTTGAATTTATTTCTTTTCATGTAAATTCTATAATGTTTAATGTATTGCTATCATATCATACTATGTTAGCTTCTTTTATTTCTCATGATATATTTAAACATGTGAAAACAGCTTTTCATGTCTTATTTATATTGATATATTCTCCTGTTTTTGGTTTTGTCCGGAAGCAATTTGCTTCAATTACTCTTATTTCATCTGATTCTACATTATTTATTTGTAAGTTTGATGCTGTATCTCAAGTAATTGCAATTGTGGTATGTCAGCTTTTTATTCATTTATATTTAAATGTTATTTCATAATTTATTGTTTCATCTCATTTTATTGATGCTTGTTGTTCCATGTTTGTTATCTCATCTCATGTTCACCGTTTTGTTATTTCTATGACACTATCGTCATATTCTATTCCTGTGCTGTATAGTGAATCTTTTACGTCATTACATGTTACTTTTCCCGTCGCTGATAATCATTTAATTAAATTCAATTCGTTTAATTCAATCCAACAGTTTGGATTTGTTGTATCTTTTTCTGTTACTGTTATTGTTTGTGCATAAAAAGGTGCAGGTGCATTGTTTCAAAATCATTGTGCATTTGTTTTTAGTTGTAGAATACTTGTTCACGTGCTTTCTCATTTATAGTAGATTCTATATGTCTTTTCATATGCATATCATCTGGTTGTTTCTCATTGTTCTTCTTCTCGTTCTTGTATACTTAGTGAAATTATTGATGGTGTGTAGTTGAATGCTGCATTTAAATTAATTGATCCTGGTGATGGAAGAGGTTCATCTTCATAATATGACGTGCAATGTAATGATGCAACTCCTCTTTCTCATTCTGTTATTGTTGTTTTATTAAATGTCATGTCGCATGTTATGTGTTCATCTAATGCGTGTGTATTTATATTTTGAAATCCAAATATACTTGCAATTACTGTAATTGCTGCTATTCAGAATCATCACAGTATATAATGATGCCTTTTTAATTTGATTGTTTGGATTCTTTTAAAATGCTTTTTTAAATGTTCTTTTAACATGATTGATTTGTTAAACATATAAAATTTTCTTTCTTTTATGTTATTCACAAATTTTTATAAATCAAAAAAACGGCCATTTTATAAAAAATATAAGTTGACATTTTTGTAAAATATTTTATAATTGTGTAAAATATATCCTTTTCTCTTGAAATATTGCTTTGTAAGGATATCTTTAATTATTAGTTATTAACTTTTAATTATTAATTATTTGTCATGCAAACATTTTTTGAATCTTTATGAGTACAAATCCCTGAAATTTATTTACCAAAAGATGGTGTTGATTTGACTAAATGGTCGGTAGTTGCTTGTGATCAATACACATCACAACCTGATTATTGGGATTGAGTTAAAAATTTTGTTTGAGATGCTCCATCTACTTATAAATTAACTTTTCCTGAGATTTATTTGAATGACCCTGATAAAGAAGAAAGAATTGCAAAAATCAATCAGAACATGAAGGATTATTTAGATCAATGAATTTTGGAAAACAAATGAGTTTGATTTATTTATTTGGATAGACAAACTTCTCAAGTTAGATCTAGAAAATGATTGATTATGGCTTTGGACTTGGAGAGATATGATTTTTCAAAATGATCTCAAACTTTGATTAGAGCTACTGAATGAACAATTATAGAGAGAATTCCACCTAGGATGAGGATTAGAGAAAACGCTCTTTTTGAATTACCACATATTTTAGTTTTGATTGATGATCAAAAAAAACAAGTAATAGAACCTTTGGCAAATAGGATTGATAAATTCAAAAAGTTGTATGATTTTGATATGATGATGAATTGATGACATATTACTTGATATCAGGTAACTGATGAAGAGTCTATTAATTGAATTATTGCATGATTAACAGCTTTAGCAGACAAAGAAGCGTTCAAAGAAAAATATTGAGTTTGAGATGATTTATGAGTTTTGCTTTTTGCTATGTGAGATTGAAATCATTCATTTGCTACGGCAAAAGCTGTTTGGGAAACTAAGAAAAAAGAACTTTCTGAAGAAGAAAGAAAAAATCATCCTGCAAGATTTGCTATAGTCGAGATTGAAAATGTACATGATAATTGAATTAATTTTGAACCTATTCATAGAGTATTGTTCAATGTTGATCACAATCATTTGTACAATGAGATGGTAAAGTATTTCAGAAATGCTTGATCTGATGTAGAAATTCAACATTTTGGTTCAAAAGATGAATTGAAAGAAAATTTACAAGAATCTACAAGTGAAGTACATTATTTCCGATGAGCAAATAGTGATTGATATGATATTATTTGAATTAAAAATCCGAAATTGAATTTGGAGGTAGGAAATTTACAAGCATTTTTGGATGAATATTTACACAATAATCATGATGTGACTATAGATTATGTTCATTGAGAAGATGTAGTTGAGGAATTATGAAGAAAAAAATGAAATCAATGATTTATGCTTCCAATAATGGACAAGTCAGATTTCTTCAAAACGGTTGTCTTGGATTGAGCTTTACCAAGAAAAACTTTCTCTATGTGAGAAGCTGAGGAAAAGAGATTTTATTTAGAAGCTAGAAAAATTGTAAAATAAATTTTATATTTTAAAAAACACCCGGGTGTTTGTTTTATGCCTGGGTGTTTTTTTATTATTTAGAATAATCAAATTTGCATTGGTCATTTTTGTTCAACTTTTGGTTGAATATCTTTTAAGAATGGAAATTCTTGTGTGATTTTGTCCCGTGAATTGTAAATTTCTATTCATAACTCCTCTGCTTTGGTTGCTTTGCTACCTGGCTTTTCTCAGATAAACATAATGTTTGTACTTTTTGTTGGATTAGAGTCAAATACAAATCAATTTTTTTCCATTTCTGCGATGATTTCAGGTCTTGAGATATCGAATGATCATGTGATGCAAAAATGCTGTGTATTTGTATTTTTTTTAACTTCTTGGTAGCAGTTGAAGTTTAATCACAGATTTTCGAGTTGTTTCAATAATTCTTGATTATCTTGTCGATATTGGATTATTCATTCGATTATTTTTTCTCCTACTCAGTATATTCAAGTCAGGAATTCTTGGTCAGTTAGGTATTTTGTGATGTCTTGTAATGTTGTATTTCAGTTTAATTTTTGGGCGATTCAGTTGCAGATGTCTTTCGCTGTCTTTTTTCCTATTCATGGAATTCAAAGTCCATTTAATAATCTCCAGAAATCTTTTGATTTTGATTCTGTTAGTTGAGATTTGATTTCTGAAACCTTTTTGTCTGCAAATCATGGAAATCTGCGAACGATTCTTTCTGTTTCAAAATCCAATAATTTGTATAAATCAGCGACATTTGAGATGATATTGTGTTCAACTAATATATCGACGATACTATCTCAGATTCATTCGATATCCATACAATCTTTGCTGACAAATCGGATTATTTTTTCTTTGATTTGTGCTGGACAATTTGGGTTTTTGCAGTAGTAATGGATATCAATATTTGTGATTGGTCAATTACAGCTTGGGCAAAAAAGTGGAGCTGAAATTAGATTTTCATCGGTTCTGGATTCTTTTATTACGGATGTAATATATGGAATCACTTCCCCACTCCTTTGAATCCGAACGAAATCTTTGAAATGGATATCTTTTTCTTTGATGAAATCAAAATTGTGAAGTGAGACTCTTGAAATTGTCACTCAACTTAACTGAACAGGGACAAGATTTGCTACTGGTGTGATAATTCCTGTCCTTCATACTTGAAAATCTACTGATTCAATCTGAGTACTAATCTGCTCCGCTGGGAATTTGTATGCGATTCATCGTCTTGGATGATGGGCTGTAGTTCAGAGTTTATCTCTGTTTTCTTGTCAGATTATTTTGATTACAAGTCAGTCAAAATCGATATTTTCTTTTTTTAAAATTTCTTTTGTGTCTGGGTTTTCGCACAATTCTACTACTTGTTGTATTGTATCAAATTCTTTGTTTCGTGGGTGTACTGGTAATCCTAATTCTTGTAGTGAATTGTCCATTTTTTGTTCGGAATAAATTATTTCATAGACACAGCATAGTAAATTTCTTTGTGCTGTGATATTTGGGTCAAGCTGTTTTAGACTTCCTGATGCTAAATTTCTCGTATTTGCATATGCTGTTTCTCATTTTAATTCTCTTTCTTTATTTATTTTTTCCAATTCATCTTTTCAAATCAAGACTTCTCATCTAAATGAGCAAATTCATGGAATTTGAATTTTTAATTTTTGTGGAATTGATTTGATTGTTTTTACATTTGCTGTCACATCTTCTCAAATATATCAGTCTCATCTTGTGATTCATTGCACGAATATTCAATCTTCATAGATTAATTCGATACTCAATCCGTCGAATTTTGGCTCAACTAAATATCTGAAATTTGTATCTATTCATTCTTTTTCTCAGACTTTTTTTGCTCTTTCTGCTCGTTCGATTAGATCTGTAGCATTGTAGCTATTTTCCAATGATAGAAGTGGTGCTTTGTGTGTTCATTTATTAAATCAATCTTGAATTTGATTTACCAATTTTTGTGTTGGAGAATTTCAGCTAATCAAGTATGGAAAATCTTCTTCAATTTTTTTCAAATATGCGAAAAGTTCGTCGTATTCAAAGTCTGAAATTATTGGAGCTGAATCGATGTAGTAGAGATGATTGTGATCTCAGATACAGTCAATCAGGTCTTGGTAAATTTTTTTTATTTCTACATCAGAAATTTTTGATGGCTCTGGATTGTCATGGATGTAGTTTTGTAATTTTCTTGTTTGATCGATTAAAGTCATGTGTGTGTTTAAGAGTTAATTGTTGCAACCTCACCCTAAATCCCTCTCCTCACAGAGAGGGACTTTCTCCCCTTCTCTGTTAGGAGAAGGGGTAGGGGGATGAGGTTGTTTACAGAGTTAGGAATTTTTATTATATTGTTCAATAAACTTTTCTACATTTGGGAATAATTTCTCATTTTTTGCTTCTTGTGTATTGAAGAATTTGATTTCCAAACATTCATCTGATGGTGTGAAATTTTTCAAATCTTCAATATTGATTTTTGTTTCGTATATCACATTTGCAATTCGTGTTCAATTCGCTTTTTGGCATGTCAGGAAGTATGATGGATTTTGGTTTACAGATATTACATTGATTCACATTTCTTCTTGTAATTCTCTTTTGATTCATTCTTGTGGCAATTCTCAAAAATCGAGTCAGCCTCATGGTAATTCTCGTCATTTTTCTTCTCTTACCAGCAAAAATTTCTTATTTTCATCTAGTATAAGAGCTTTTACACTTGTTCTATAGAATCAATTTGGAATTTCAGGCATGGTTGGTTTTATTATTCTAAATTTTTAATTATACTTTCTATTTTTGCATTCATTATTATTAACTCTTCATCTTTTTTACATCAAATTCTTTTGTACCAATTTTGAGGGAATTCTGTTTCATCACCATAAGTGTGGAACTCTATGACGTTTGTATTGTATATTTTTTTTGCTTCTGATATATGCGTTTGAAATAATTGTTTTCATATATACTTTTTTTGCCAATTTTTATCTACAAATAGTTCTGTATCTATTAATCTATTTCAGTCAAATCGTGGTTTAACTCATGATACAATTGCTCATACTGGTTTTCAGTTTTCTTCTGCGACAAAGAATAAATCAGGTTGTTTATTATATCGATAATTTAATAAATTTTCTGCACTTTCTAGGCTCCAAAATTCTCAAATATCTGCATCATCGTATAATTCTTTATATATTTTTGCCAAGTTTTTAATGTCTTTTTGCTTTATTAATCTAATCATGTTTATTTTTTTAACTGTAAAATTCTATTTTATTACATGTACGTCTTTTAATTCAATTGTTTCGGCATATACATCTGCTCTTTTATTTGTTCTTGTGATTATACCCAAGCTTATTAATGAATTTCAGTTACTGAAATCTGCATATTGTACTTCTCCTTCCATATTTAGGACATCTCAAAATACAAATTCTTTTACTATTTGGTAGTCTTCACAGTCTTTTGAATATGTTTTTCAATTATATTCTATTGAATTTGGTACTGGGAATTCGCATGGAAATTGTTCTCCAACATAACCAAAATACATATAATTATCGTAAGGTGCAATTACCAAAACATAATGATTTTCTAATTGAATTTTTGCATATCGTTTTGATGTTTCTTTTTCAGTCACATATTTTACTTTTGCAATTACTTTGTATTCTTTTCATTTAATATTTAGAATCGTATTTTCTTTTATATTTTCGATTAGTTCAAACATTTATTAGTTGTTAATTGTAAATTATTTTCTTATTTATATATTAAATATATATCTTTTATAATTAAAGATTTTGTGTCTTTATTCAATTTTTTTTGCGATTTTTTTTGTTCGTTTTTGGGGTGCTTCGCCCCCAAGCCCCTGACTCGACTTTTCCCACAATTAAGCTGGAAAAGTCGAGGGAAAAGAACCCTCTCAAAAAATTTTTCAGTCATACTTTCTGTTTGTTGATTCACTGAAGATGACGGAGAATCGTTACATCCGATTCCATTGGACAGCTTTAGCATATTTTTATCAGTAATTTCAATGCAGTCTGACAAATGAAAAATTTTTCGGCTCTTTTGAGCCGTTTTTTTGTTTTAAAAAAGGAAAGGAGTCGCATAATGGCTCCTTTCACGTTTGGTTTTGAGTTTACAATTCTTTTTCAAAGAAATTTTCGTCGATGACTTTATCGTTCATTCTTATCGTCATATAAAATATTATGATGATAGAAAAAAGCTCAGGATTAACTTGTGTCTTATCTATAGAAAATTTTCTACATAGATATGCACAGGCTAAGAGAATAATGAGACACAATAAATTCATTTCCGATTCTTTTCTTATTGGTTGACCATGTTTTGATTTTGAGAATATTGTTGTCAATGTTGCCATACCATAGAATAATGATAATAGCATTGCTGTCAATATTACATAGTTAATGATTGTCGTATTTGCCCAAATTACATGGAAAAATATTGCAACAAGCATTATCACTATATAAATGTAGTTGTTTCGCTTCAAGGTTTGTTTTACTTTTGTTTGCTTTAAATCATCTTTTTCTAAAACAAAATCGTGAATAATGGGATAAAAAAGGAAAAATAACATCCAGCAAGCAAAGGTATAAAAGCCCATTAATATGGCTTCAAATAACCAAAGCACTTGAGCGACATCAGGATCCATTTGGTCGTCGTAGGCTAAATGAGCACCAACAATTACCAAAAGTATAGCTGTTGCATACAATGTAAAATTCCTGCTATACCTCAAGAATTTTGATTTTTTTGTAGTTTCTGACATATATTTCTATTTTTTTGATTTTTTTTTGTTTCAAGGTTGACTTTATAAATATTTGCTATAGAAATTCAATAATAAAAAGGTGGCAGTCAATGCCATCTTATCTATTTTTTTCTTATTTCCCTTTAAACACTACTTTGAATGTAGCAAGGATTACGTACAAATCTAGGAATAAATTTCGATTTTGGATGTAGTAAAGATCAAGTTTTGCCTCTTCTTCAAAGCTAAGTTTATCTCTTCAAAATATTTGTGCATATCAGGAAATTCATGGTTTTACTGAAAGGAGTCTTTTTTGCCATGTCTCATAATTTTCTACTTCTTGTGGTAAGTGTGGTCTTGGTCAGATGATGGACATTGTTCCAATTAACACACAGAATAGTTGTGGTAATTCATCGATAGAGCTTTTGCGCAGGAATTTTCAAAATTTTGTGACTCTTGGATCGTTTTTGATTTTGAACAATGGACCTGATCTTTCGTTTTGTTTGATTAAATCTTTTTTCAAATCTTCTGCATTTTGCACCATTGAACGGAATTTCAAAAATGTGAATTCTTTTCCGTTTTTACCCACTCTCTTTTGTTTGAATAAGATTGGTCATTTGCTATCGATTTTGATTAGGATTGAGATTATTAGCATTAATGGTGACAAGATGATTATTGCACATATTGAGATGATGATGTCGCACAATCTTTTCCAGATGATATTTCGTCAGTCTAATGTGGAATATTTGTATTCCATAGCAACGAGATTTGATATTGTTTCTGGTCTATAAACTACATCTTCCAAAAAATATCATTCTGCGATATGGTAAAATCTTGTATTTGAAAATCTCAACTGTTCAAGCATATTTTGTAAATCTTCTTTTTTGAAAATTCAGGCTGCTATAATCATGAGATAATTTGTCAATTTTATATCTCAAAGGTCGTTGTATTGTACAAATTCTGCTTTGAATGTTAGGTTGTTCTGGATTTTTTCTATGATCTCGTAGCTGTCTGTGCTATTGTCTCAGATAATCAAAACTTTATTATTTCAATTTCTATTGTCTCTGGCTTCCAATCTATTTCGTATTTGGTCAAATAACAAAATTATTCCAAATGTTGCGATGGCTCAGACTATGATGATAAATCTTGATAATCAATATTTGAATACAAAACCTGTTCCGAAATATGAAATGAATGTGATTGTGATTATCCAATATATTCGGACTTTTGTGAATGTTTGAAAATATCTTTCGATAGGTTTATTTAGTTCGTATAGATTTTTTAGTATTCCAATTGCTACAAATGCTAATCATGAGATTAGAGCAAATAGCATTGTCTCATTGTAATTGATTGCCGGTATTGGTAGCTGGAATCATGGGATTAAGTCTGTGATTAGACGGAGTCTGTATATTAGATAAAATATCAAAACTATGATTCAGAAGTGAAACACTGGTCTGAGGACTCTTAGGACTATACTTTGATATCTTTCTTTGTGATCCATTTGTGAGTAGATAAAGGTAAAGTATTTGGGCTGTCCCCCTTATGAAGGGGGATTAAGGGGGTTAAATTATTAACCTCTCCTACCCCTCCTTACGAAGGAGGGCTATTCAAGCATTGAATTTAGTTTTGTTACGATTTCGTGAATTGTTGTCTCAAAATCTTTTTCAATTGGTCGGCTGAATCATGATGCATGGATGTGTCATCAACCTCCAAATTCTGATGCGATTTTTTCGATGTCTGTATTTTTTGATCTCATTGAACATTTGATTGTGTCTCATTCTTTTCTGATAGTCATTGTGATTTTTGGTCATCTGATTTCTTGGATGACTGTGAGTCAATATCAGGCTTGTTCATTATCAATTCAGTGATCTTTTAATTCGTCTATATCGTAGTATGAGTACAAAATATTTCATTCAATTTTCATTCTTTCGAGCAATACTTTGAAAAATTGAATTGTTTCAAGAGCTTTGCTATTTGTCAGATTATCTGTGATTAATTTTTTCTTTGCTCAGAACTTTATTAGATTAAGCGCATTTGTGAAAATTCTTTCGTGGTCTTCATCAAAGCGAAAATTTCCAGAATCTGTTGTAAGTCAAAGGTAAAAACATGTTGCGACTTCTGGTGTTAGATATTTTTTTCGTACATCTTGTACTGTTTCAAAAATTACTTCACAGCAACTTGTGGCTTTTGAATCGATTATTTTTAGTCGTTCTGGATCTCGGTTTTTTGTCTCGTGATGGTCGAAAACTATTACATTTTGTTTGCTGAAATAATCTTCTTTTCATTCAGATATAATTCATAAGCGTTTTAGCTCTGAACAATCGACCAAGATTATTAAATCATATTTTCCGTAATCAAACTCTGACTGGATTTTGTCGAATCATGGTAAAAATCCAAATATTTTACTTGGTTTTGTTGGTGCGATAAATGTGATATTTTTTCACATATTTTCGAGCAATGTTCAAAGTCATACTAGACTTCCTATGGCATCTCAATCTGGATTTTCGTGGCAAAATATTGCTATTTTTTGTGATTGTTCTATTTTTTCTATTATTTTATCTTTCATATTTTTTTGAGTTATTTCGTTAGTAAATTTTTTAATTTTTCTAATCATTCTGGAGAAACTGATTTTTCTATGATTCAGATTTGTACTTTAATTTCTCATGGGTTGTTGTTCAATATTTCTTTTAGTTGGTTCATTTCTCATGTTGTGTTTGGAATATTGAATTTGTAGTTTTCTGGTTCTGGATGTATTTGTCATTCTGAGGCGGTAGCCGAAGAATCTTTTTTAGATTCTTCACTTCACTTTGTTTCGTTCAGAATGACGTTATTGTCTTCTAATTCTTCTTCTGTATCTTCAATATTTTCTTCATAATTTTCTTCTTGGTTATTTTCTGGTTCTGTTCACTCGTCTACAACCCTCTCTCCCCCGCTATCCAGCTGGGTATCTCCCCCAAGGGGCGAAATTTCTGCTTCGGATGGTTGCTCTTCTATTTCTTCAAGGAGTTCTCTTTTGACTTCTCAAATCCTGAGTCATTTTGCTTTTGTGACTGTCATTTCTGGGTTGTATGAACTTCAAGCAAGTTTGATTAGAGTTGCACGGTCTGTGATGACCATTTTATCCATTTTTGGATATCTTCATTGCTGTTTAAATCATGAAATAACTACTAGATCAAATTTTTGGACATCCAACAATTCTTTCATAAAAAATTCTCTTTTTCATGAGATGTCCTCTATTTCTATGAAGAATCATTTCTTTTTTGCTCTTTGGATGTTTGAGACATAACCGATGATTTTGTATGGTCAAACGTTTTTTTCTACATTTAATCGTGATAAGAATGTGTTCTTTTTGATATATGGATATAATCAGTCAAGTAAGTGTCAGGAAACGAAACTTTTGAAGACTTCTTGTTCGTACATTAGATTTTCTTCAAATGTTGTTGTACATTTTTTTGCAAAACTTATTTTTGTTGTTGCTGTGTCCATTCCAAAAAGTCACATACTCATATTTTGTGAAGATTTTGACCATTCAAGGATTGTCTCGATATTTGCGAGCATAGTATTACGGTCGTAGAATTCGTCTAATGCTCATGATTTGATGAGTCATTCCATAGATTTTTTGTTTATTACTTTATCACATCTTTTTAGGAAATCTTCCAATGAGCTATATTTTCATCATTTTTTTCTTTCTTGTTGGATGAATTCTCCTACATCGAATCCGATTCATTTTATTCACAAAAATCAAAGTCTGATATTTCATTCAATTGCTGCTACATGATTGAAAGATTCGTTGATGTTTGGCGGTAGGACTTGGATTCCGTGGCACTGAGTTTCATAAATATATTTACTTTGTTCATCTGTGTCCTCCTCTACTGACCTAATTAATGCTGCATAAAATTCTACTGGAAAATGAGTCTTTAAGTAAGCTGTCTGGTAAGCAACCCAGGCATAACATACTGCATGTGATTTGTTGAATGAGTATGATGCTGCTGGTTCAATCATTTTTTCGTATATGAACTTTGTTGTTTCTGGTTTATATCATCTAAATTCTTGTCATCTCTCTGTAAATTCTATTTTCAATTTTTCGATAATTTCTTTTTTCTTTTTTCAAATTCATCTTCTAAGCAAGTCGGCTTCTCAAAGTGAGAATCATGCCATATTTTGTACAAGGAACATCAATTGCTCTTGATAGATGGCAATTCAATATGTGTCTCACATGATTGGTGATAAATCTTCGATCAATTTTTTTTCTTCTTCGTCTGCAACTTCAGCTGAATATTGTTTTGTCAAAATAGCTCTAAGGTCATCGTGCATGTATTTTACTGGTTCTGCTCAAGTTTTTCTGGCAATATAACTTGGAATAAATTCCATTGGTCATGGACGATAAAGAGCATTCATAGCGACCAAGTTATCGATTTTTTCTGGTGCTAGTTGTATCAAATATTTTCTCATTCAATTTGATTCGAATTGGAAAATTCAGCTTGTATCTCATTCTTTGAATACAGTATTGTAAGTATCTTGGTCTGTGATATCTGGTTGAAAAGACATGTTTTGGAAAAATTTTTCAAACATCTTTGGCATAACTTTTCATTCTTTTTCGTATCTTTTTTTGATGATTTTGATACAGTTTTTGATGATTGAAAGGTTTCTGAGTCCCAAAAAGTCCATCTTGAGAAGTCAGATTTTTTCCATTGTCGGTCAGTCGTACTGGCTGACGATATCTGTTGTATCTTCTTTTACATATTGCATTGGTGAATATGTGTCGACCTTTTCTGGTGCAATGATAATTCCACATGCATGTACTCATAGCTGTCTCATATTTCATTCCAATTGTTCGGAATACTTTACTGCTTCTTGTATGGTAGTATCGTTATCATACAATGATTTCATTTCTTCGTTTCATTCTTCTTCTATGGCAACTTTGATTGGAGTTTTATCTGGGATTAAACTTGAAAATTTATTTGATTTATCAAATGGTACTCAAACTGCTCTGGCAGCATCTTTGAATGCTGCTTTTGTAGCCATTTTCATAAATGTTCAAATTGAACAAACATTTTGAGATCAGTATTTCTCTCTAACATGTCAGATAACTCTTTCTCTTTGTGTATCTTCAAAATCGATATCGAAGTCGGGCATACTAACTCTGGCTGGATTCAAAAACCTTTCAAATAGCAAACCGAATGGCAATGGATCTATGTCTGTAATTCATACGAGCCAGGCCAAAATTGATCATGCTCCAGATCATCTTCATGGTCAAACCATGATTTCATTTTGTTTTGATCGATTTACATAATCAGCAACGATAAGGAAGTATGTGTTGAATCACATTTGTTTGATTACCTTCAATTCGTATTCCAATCTGTTTATGTAATCACTGACTGTAAATTCTTTGTCTTTGTATAATAATTTATCTTTATTTTTTTCTATGAAATCTTTTTTGAATTGTGTGTAAGTTTCCAATGTCAAAGCATGTATTTCATCTGGTGTAATCTCTTGTAATTTTTTGTCTGTGACTCCTCTGCTTGTGATTTTTACCAAATTTATGATTGTATCCAAATCTCGTCAAAGTTCAAATTTGTCGTTTAATCCAGAATATGCTTTATAACGGAGTTCAAATTCAAATATGTCCATAGAAATTTTCACAATGTAAAAATTTTATTCATTAGTTGCCTAATTTATCAATATAAGAATTTACTTTGTTATTTCAAATTATAATGAATTTTTTTATTTAAAAAAAGACCCCTCATGGGGTCTCTTTATATGTTTGTTCTTTTTATTGCTTTTCCTTATTATGTTGCTGCAACAGAATTAATTATTCGGAATATTAATGTAACAACTAACCATGATATTCAGATTACTATTAATCAGATTGCGGCATTTTTTAATATTTTTGTTCAAGTTTTTACTTTTCAATCATCTCCAGCTGCTGTAAGCATTTGGAATCATCATCGTAAACAAAGGATAAGTGCAATCAATCAAAGTATTCATAGTACCCGGTTAATTGCATTCTTTATTGTGGTAATTAGCCTATCATCTCAGTTTACGTCTGTTGAAGTTGTTCATACTACATTGTAGTCGTGTACATATCAACTTGCATCCAATTGAAAGCTTCCTCAGTTAGTGATATTTGTTATTCATGTTGTGATTAAAAGTGCTGATAATCATAAACATTTTAAAAACTTTTTCATTGTTACTTTATTATTAATCTAAATTTAATTATGTTTTAACTTGAACTATTATTTATTAATTTAATTATGCCTTTTGCTGCATTATCATGTAGTTTTTAGTTGTATTATACTCAAGATGTTGCGTTTCTATTGATTAGGTACATTATTAATGTAACAAATAACCATGATAATCATATTACTCCTAATCATAATGCTGCTTGTTTTAATATTGTGAATCATTTTTTATATTTGTTTTCGTCTCAGCTTGCTGTAACCATTTGGAATCATCATCGTAATAAGATAACCAAAGCTATAAAACTAAGCATTCATAAAATCCAGTTTACGAAATTTTTAATTGTTTGTATTAATCAATTTGATTGATAATCTGCATCTTTTGCTGCAACGTCTATTCCTGGTTTTCAAAATTCACCTGGTTTTCAAAATTCACTACCTTGAGCATTTACTAAACTTAAACTTCCTGCTCCAACTAATCCGATAGCTCCTAAACTAAATAAAACTTTTTTGAATGTGTTTCCCATCTTTTATTAATTAAATATGTAAAATGTAAAAATCATTACTCTATTATATTATATAAATTTTTTTAAAATGCAAATTTTTTGCTACTTTTTTTGCTTGTTTTTTATATGTTTTGGTTGACATATATAAATTTGTTTTAAAATATAAAATATTTGGCTTTTTCTGTTGAAAAATTTTGATACTTATTTATAAGTTTGTTTGAAATTTTTATGTTTTTGTTGTAATGAAAAAATTCCAAATAAAGAAATGGATAGAAAATAAATTAAAAAATAATAAAAATTTGCTCGATTTTATTCAGAGGCCAGAATTTATTATTTTTGCTATTTTTTGTTTGTTGTTTTTTATTTTGGTATTAAGATTATTTTTTGTACAAATTATTCATCATAAAAAATATGAAGAAGTTTTGAATAATCAACACTTTACCCAGTCTTCGTTACAAGCTGATAGATGAGATATCTTGGCGTATGATAAGGCATGAAATGCAGTAAAATTGACTGAAAATATTTCAATGTACAATATGTATGTCGATCCAAAATATATTTGGGATAAGGAATTATTTATTAACTTGATTGAACCTGTTGTTTACGAACATTTATGTGTGTTAAATTGAATGAATAAAGTTGATAAAGAATGATGTATTAAAAATATTGAAACTTTTACAAACAGAGATATTTTGCCAAAAGCACCAGAATTTTTTTATATGTGAAATTGAATTGTCTCAGAGTGATATTATAGTTATGATTGGACGTGATTTTATGATAATTATAATAATATTATAGAAAATTTTTCGACATGAACTGCTGAGAATATGATTAAAAGTGCTTTGGATAGAAAAATTCAAATTTGAATTAAAGAACAAAATTACCTTTGATTCTTTTCAAATGAGGATTTTATTTCTGATTTGTACGACTTGGAATTGCCTTGTGTAAATGTGATGTATTGAAATTATGTTTATATTATTCCTACTAAAGCATCTTCAAGAGATATCGTTAGATTAAAATCATTATTGAGTAAATATTGATACTTAAATAGTTATTCAAATTTTGATAGATATTTTGAGCAACAAGAAAATAGATATGTAAAAATTATTTCAAATGTAAATCCTGTAGTTGCTCAGATGGTAAAAGATTTGAAATCTGAAAATTATAATAATCAGAGTAAAGATAAAGTTCCAATTTTACATTGATTGTGATTGGAGACTTTTACTACTAGATACTATCCTTATTGATCATTCTTGTCAAATATATTAGGTTATGTGGACAAAAATTGAGAGGCTTTCTATTGAATTGAACAATATTTTGATGAACAGCTTCGTGGTCATGATTGAAAAATTATTGGTCGTGCATCAGCTTGGATAGGTTGAGTTTGAGCAAATGATTTTGAAATTGAAGATGTAGTTGATGGTGATGATATTTACTTGACTATTGATCTTTGAATTCAAAAAGAAATTGAGTGAATTGCTAAGAGTTGGCAGCAGTCTTTGAAAGCTGATTCAGTTTCAATTTTAGTTTACGATCCAATGAATTGACATATTAAAGCTTCTACATCATATCCGTCTTTTAATCCTAATGATTATAATGATGCGTATACTTTGAGGCCATTGGGTGCTGATGATGCTTATTTAGTTGATAATGATACATATATAGATATACCTATTTATATAAAAACTTGATGAGAAACTAGGACTGCTACAACAAGTGAGAGAGTTGATCCTACCCTGAATAAGTATATTATGAATAATGTTTTTTGACCTCAAGTTTTTGTTGATAAAAATATTGCTTCTGCTTATGAACCTTGAAGTGTGTTTAAATTATTTACTGTCGCTATTTGATTGGATTCTGATGAGATAAATTTTTATGATTTTTATAATGATCCTTGAAAGGTAAAAGTTTGAGAATATACAATTTCAAATGCTGATAACAAAAATTGTATGTGAGAAAAAACATTTATGAATGCTTTTGTATATTCTTGTAATATATGAATGGTTAGAATAGTACAAGCTGTTTGAAAAAATAATTATTATAATTATTTGCAAAAATTGTGATTTGGTGAATTAACGAATGTTGAATTGGCTTGAGAAGTTCCTGGGTCTCTTGAATCTGTAAGTACTGTTTCATTTGCAAGGTTTTTGAATAATGCTTTTGGTCAGTGACTATTGGCTACTCCTCTTCAAGTTGCTGCCGCTTATTGAGCATTGGTAAATTGATGATATTATATTAAACCTACTATTTTGGCGTGATATTATGATTCTGAGGATTGAGTTTATTATCAAAATAATACTGATATTTGAATGCAAATTATTAAACCAGAGACAGCTGAAGCAGTGAAAGAAGCGTTGTTTACTGTTATGGAGGTTAATCCTGATTATCAAAAAATTGCAAGAATTGCTTGATTTACGCTTTGATGAAAAAGTTGAACGTCTCAAATCGCTTACAAATGAAAATATATGCAGTGAAACTGATGGACAAACTGATCTTTTGTATGACTTGTGACAAAGGATGATCCAAAGTATATTGTGGTTGTTCAAGTTCGTAGACCTAGAGCTACACTTTGGTGAGCACAAACAGCGTGAAAAGTGTTCTCTGATGTTGCTAAATTCTTGTTGTGATATTCATTTATTGAAAGTTAGAAAATCACCCCTAACCCCTCTTCCCTGCTAAAGCCGGGCACGGTGAAAAATAGGGAAATTTGATTTTAGACTCCCCTTCCTTTTCAAGGAAGGGGTTGGGGAATGATTTAATTTTACTTTATAAAATTTTACCATGGAATTTGTTAGATTGGTTGATTATATAAAGGAATGAGAATTATTTGAAAAGATTGATTGAGTGTATGAGCAAATTGTTTCTGATTATGATTTTTCAGATTTTGGTTTGTGAAATTTTGTTAGATTAAAAAGAATATCTGATATTAAAAAAGTTGATCTTACAAAAAAAACTTTGTTTATTTTAGATAAACTTTTGTTGGATAATATTTTTGATGTTTTATGAAAAATTGATAATTTTGCTGTGATAGATATGAATTTTTGAATTACTTGATTCTGAAAGAAGATTTGACATACAAAGAAAATTGTTCGTGAGTTATTAGATTTATGAATTGAAATTTATGAACCTTATGATTTATTGAGTTTTTTGATTGAATTATGTTGAAATGATTGAAAAAAATATTTTAGAGTAACGAATTTTGATTTGCCTGAAAATATCTCAAATTGAGAGAGAAAAACTCATTTGTCTTTGGAATGATTTTGATTTAATTGATGAAATGTTTCGATAGTTACGACATGATCTATGTTGGCTGAAATTGTGAGATTTTGAAATCTTTTGAAAGAGAATTGAATTGATTCTGAAATTATTGTACTGAATAATTTACATAATTTTGATGTTGAAAAATTTTGAGCAAATAGAAATTTAGTATTTATTGTTGATTGAAAGTCTCTTGATTATCATAATTTTTTGATTGAAAGGTTTCCTATTAAAAATTTGAGAATAATTACTCCAAAATATGAAAATATTTCAACTATTTTGGATGAATATATTTTGGAAAGTGCTTGATTTAATGCTGAAAGTTTGTTTGACGAGTTTTTGTAATGTTTTATTTCTTTATTATTATGATGAGTTTGAATGTGGTTGGTACGATGTTTTTTAAAGATAAGAAATTGCTTATTGATAAGCCAAGGAAAAGGCCGACCTATCAAATGATTGGTGGTAGGGTTGAAGAATGAGAAACTCCACTTGATGCTGCTATAAGAGAATGTCATGAAGAACTTGGCGATAATGCTATTTTTAATCCAGAGAATTTTGAATTAGTGATGGAATTTGATGAAATAGCAACCAGTGATGGTGTTACACCAATTCGTTTTCACGTGTTTAAATATAAAGGTTTATTGGAAGGTGTACTAAAAACTTCTGATGAGATTGAAAATTTTATGTGGTATGGAAGAAATAACACTAGAGATATATTATCTAATACGTTGAAGAATGAAGTCGTACCTTATTGTATAAAAAATGATTTAATATAATATAGTATTCTTGAAATTGTTTTATTTACCTTGAAAAATTATTTTTTATATTTATATACAATTGTTTTTAATTTTTTAAATATATTATTATGTGATTTTGAGGAAGCCTTTGAAAAATTTGACAAATGAAACAAGCTTATGACAAGTATAAATCTTTGAAAAAAAGTTTGGATAATTTAGTTATTAGAGCTAAAGAGTGAAAGTATATTGATGAAGATGGTAATGAAGTTCAATGAGCTGTTGTTGTTGATTTGGATTGAGAAATGAAGTTGAGAAATTTTATGATAAATGATACGACATTATTAAATCCAAGTAAGAAATCTGATTTGGAAAATCTTGTTATAGCTACATTTCAAAAAGCACAAACTAAAGCTCAGGAAGTAGCTGCTGAAAAGACTAAAGATCTTTTGTGAGTTGACCCAAATAATTTGTGAGCATTGTGAGATATGCTTTGAGGATTTGGTGGATAATATCTTAATTGAATATGTCATTTCGAAGCTTTAGCTGAGAAATCTATTGGTGATATTTTTTAGATTTCCCACACTTTCGGTTCGAAATGACTTATTTTGGAAGGTTGGCCGAGTGGTCGAAGGCGCATGTTTGGAGTACATGTTCTCGAGTTATCGGGACTAGGGTTCGAATCCCTAATCTTCCAATTTTGCTTTTTTGTGGAAGATTGGCCGAGTGGTTGAAGGCGCACGTCTCGAACACGTGTATTCGTTTATTCGAATCTAGGGTTCGAATCCCTAATCTTCCGTTTGTTTTTTGAAATTATCTTTTGTGTAAGCAAAAGATTTTTTTAATAGTCTTTTTTAATGATTTCTGATATTCATCAGAATAAATCTTGTATTGTTTCGTGATCTGAGTAGTTTAGTATTATTGTAATTTTTTTCAGAGATTCTTCTTTTCAAAATTTATCTATCATTTCTTTTGCAAAATTCTCTTTTTGTTTTTTTGTAAAATATATTTTTACATTTTTTTTTGGCATTGAAAATAAATTTTCTAATTTTTTGAAATATTGTTCCGTTTCATTGGCATATAAATCATATATTCAGAAATATATTTTATTATTTTCTAAATTTATTATTGCTCGGTCTGCTTCTCCTGGTGTCCGTTTTGTCATTCAGTTTGTGAAATCAGTATTGAAATATGTCATTCATATTATTTCAGGATTTTGTTGCATAAAATCTTTTAGTTGTAATAATCGCTCATTTTTTTTGTCGTAATCTGTTTCGTAAGCTAATTTTGATTTTATGAAACTATATGCTCAATCATATCGCACAGCAGTTGTTCAAACTTCATCTATGAAAATTGGTTTGTTAAATGATTTTAGTCTTGTTAGTGTGTCTCGGCTTGAATCATTTAAGATTCTATTTGGACTATACCATTGTCTGCTGTAGGTTGCTTTTCATCGATTGTAAAATGTGACTCATATTATATCTACAAAATCATCTCATGGATAGTAGTCTTCAAATTTGTAGCAATCTGTCTTGTATTTGTTACATGTAATCAATTTTGCACTTTGTGATGGTGTTTCTTTTGTCGGCATGTCTCGATGATTTACTGAAAAATCGAACAAAATATTTTTTTGGTCTAATCATTCATTTCTGGAAAGTTCTCGAACATGAATTCGAGCTTCTTTGAATTGCTCTGGATTTGATCACCGCGGATATCGTCATCAATTCATTTCGTGCATTGTCCTAAAAACTACTTTTAGGTCGTTTTCTTTTATTGTTTGAAAGAATTTTTTGTACTGTTCATCAAATATTCATTCTGCGACTTGTTTTGCGGAATATGAATTTGGTGATAATGTAATGTGGTAGATTTTTCATGTTCAGAGAAAATTGTTTAAGTTGTTCATTATCCATAAAACATCTTCTGATCGAGGGTCAAATATGAATCAAACAATTTTAAAGTCAAAGTTATAGTTTTCTTGTATTTCAACTACATTTGAGATTGTGTTGTCAGCTGATTTTATTCAAAAAACATATCAATTTGTTATTGAAATACTGAATGTGATTATAATTCGTGCTATTAGATATTTTAGATGTTTCATGGATTTGTTTATTATCTTTTTATTGTTTTTATTTCATATAGTTTTTTTACTTTTCTATATTCATTATCATTTCTTATCATTTCTGTTTCTTTTGCTTCTACTTCTCAAATTATTCAAAAATATTTTTTTATATCTTCGCTATCAAAATATCTTTTATTATATCATTCAACAAAGTAGTAATTATTTTCTAATTTTTTTCAACTGCCTGCTCAGAAATTATAATCGTTTATTGTAGCTACACGGGCTAATAATATTCAGTTTGATTTTAATATTCTTTTAATTTCTTTCATTATTTTAATTGTTGTTTCATTATCGAAATAGTGTAGTGATAAATCTGCAATTATTAATGAATAAGATTCATCTTTAATTGGAAATTCTTTCATTATATTCATGTGCAGTGTTTTGCTGTTTGGAATATTCTTTTCAATATTTTTAAGTGCTTCATCTTCAAAATCACATGATAGAACTTTGTATCATCTTTCTATTAAATATTGTGTATCTGCACCTGTTCAACATCATAAATCGAGTATTTCGTTGTTTATATTATCTCTTAATATGCCTGTAAATTTATCTAACCGTAAATCATATGCTGGAATACCACTACGTTTTTTTGATCGATTGTTTCGCATATCTATGTATCAGTCTTTTTTGTTTCACATTTTTAATTTTTTAAATTCAAAATTCTTCAACGACTTTACTGATTTGGTCGTTTAATTCTTCCAATGTTCAGTTGTTTGTAAATATGTGATCAGATAATGCCATACATTTTGATAAATTTTGTTTTGTTGGATCAGTATTTGTCATTTCTCTTTGTTCGTTCATGATGAATTCGTCATATGAAATATTGTCTGTTTCACTTCATCTGAGTACTGCTCTTTCATATCTGATTTTTGGATCAGCGTCTACTGAAAATAGCAAAAATTTGTCTTTTCATTTCAATGCTAATGCTTCTCATTCTGCTCTGATACTTTCGATTATACAATTTTTTCCTGTTTCTTTTGCTTGTTTGTACAACTCCTCTACTATGTATGATGGTCAGTACTTTGCGCGAAGATCATTTGCTACTTCGACCATACTGTCTCTATTTACTGGCATTCATCTTTTTTCGATTTCTTGTATAAGATAAGCTCTAACTGAAAAATGAACAAATCATTTGTTTTTTACCAAATAATCTACGATTGTTCATTTACCTGCACCGAGTGTTCAAGTGATTCAGATAATCATGATAATTAAGAATTAAAAATTAAAAAATTTTGTTTCTATTTAATGTTGTTGTAATAAATGATATTAAAATTTCAATCACAATCCGATAATTCTGTTTTGTTTAGTTTTTCGTATTGTGTTGTTCATTCAAAGTATCGATTTCAATTCTCATTATTTTCTTCTGTTTCAAACTGTCATCGATTATCGTATCTATAACATCAAACTAATTTTAATTTTAAATCTTTTTTCACTTCCATTTTTGAGACATATCAGTCGCCGCTTCATCATCAGCATGTGTCTAGTATATTGATGTATAATTTTCATTTTTCTGTGGTGAGTGAAACTGGCTTATTGTTTCTGTGGCAACTTCATTGGTCATCGCTTGTATCTTTTATACTAAATCGTTTGTTTCGATTCTCTCAAGTGCTATATAATACTTTTGTGTCTTCAAATTTAATTTTGTAATATTGTCATTTATTTATTACTTTAAATTCTTGTGGTGTTGTGTAATTTGATTCTCTGACTTCTCGATAATTTTCGTCAACTTGGCTTTTATGTCATATTGCGAATCCAATTCTTGGAATTAGATAAATTGCGATAATTATTGTATATACTACTTTTAATAGTATTCATCCCAAAAATCAAATGAATGATCAAAGTGCTGCTTTTAGTGCTTTTTTATGGTTTATTATTTGTTGTGTGCTTTGTCATTTCGAAGCCGATTTATCGGCTGAGAAATCCATTTTACTTTTCTTGGATTTCTCCTCGTTCCTCGTCGAAATGACGTGTTTTTGATACATTATTTCTCAGATGTATGCTCAGACAAATGGTCATCAAAGTAGTCAAATTAGTCCAAATGGTCATAGGACTATTCCCAATAATGGAAGAACGATAACTCAGACAATCAATCAAATTGTGCTTCATCTTGTTCATCGTTTTGTTCATCACATTTTTTTTGTTCATATTACTGGTGTGATGTAATCTACTGCAGTGACTAACGCCATAAATATTCATAGTATTACTATCTGTGTCGTTGTGAAGCAATTTTTATCTGCTATTTGAAAAAATATTATTGCTATGTAGCTCAAAAGTGGTCAAGGCAATATTGGCAAAAAATCTCCGATAAATCATAGGAGTAGAAATATTATTCATAGTATTATTCGTAGTCGAAGCATGTTGGTTTGGTTTTATTATTAATATTATTTTTAAGTTATTATATAATTCTTGTTAAAAATCAAAACTTATTTTTTTGTTGACTTTTTTATCTTTTTACATATATTTTTTATTTGTAATATGATAACAAATAGAAAGGAGAAATTTTTATGGAAATTAATTTATCAACTGATGAGCTTAAATCTCAGGATTTGAGTTTTGAAGATTTGGGTGAAGGTTTTCTTGTAATTAGTTACAACAGACCTTTGCTTAATCAGTATTACCGACGCGTGATTCCTATGCTCAAAAGAGCTAATCCTAATCTTGTGATTACTTCGACGGCAGTTATTCAAGGTATTAATCCTAATCCTGGAGCTATTGAGCAGATTGGTATTGTTGAAGTTTGGATCAACTTCGAAGAAAAAACATAATCAACCTTGTCCAAGATACTAGATATATTGTTATAGGACCTTGGTAGAGCTTGCTTGATTAATCTATTTTCAAACTTCCATATCGATGAGTGTATTGAGTTCTCATGCGTATTCAAGTGGAAGTTTTTTTGTAATATCTGAGAAGAATCAGTTTATAATCATACTTGTTGCTTTTTCTGTACTGATTCCACGAGATGTCAGGTAAAATAATTTTTGTTCATCGATTTTTCAGCTGCTGGCTTCATGCGATACTGAAGATTCTCAATTGTTGTCTATTATGTTTGGAATCGTAACACTTACTGAATCTCAATCAATCAAAATCGCATCACATTTTGTATTGTTTATGCTGTTTTCTGCTTTTTCGTCTATGTAAACTAATCATCTGAATGTGGAAATTCATCATGTCTTGCAAATTGATTTGCTGACTATGTTTGAAGTGGTGTTTTTTCATAGATGAATAACTTTATTTCAGATGTCTTGGTCTTGTCAATTGCTTGCTACTACGATTCAGAGCATATCAGTTTTGCTATTGTCTCATTTTAGTACACTACAAGGATAAAGCATCGTAGCTCTGGATCATAAGTTTCAACTGACTCGTTCCATGTATGCATTTTCTCATACTTCTGCTCTTTTTGTATTTAAATTGTATGTATTCGTGGATCGATTTTCTACGGATGAATATCTCATCTTTGCATTTTTTCACAAAAATATCTCAACTAATCATGCATGGATTGAAGATTTATCATATTTTGGAGCTGAACATCATTCGATATAACTACATTCAGCATCATCATCGACTATTATCAAAGTGTGTTCAAATTGTCATCCTGCATAGGTATTCATCCTGAAATATGCTTGAAGTGGTTCATCTGCTTTGACTCATTTTGGCACATAAATAAATGTTCCTCCACTCCATACTGCTCCATGTAGTGCTGCAAATTTATGTTCAGTTGGAGCTACTAAAGTCATGAAATGATTTTTTATCAGATCTCAATATTTTTGCAAAGCATTTGGCATATCTTCAAAAATTACTCATTTTTCTGCTCGTTTTTCTTTGATTTTGTGGTAGAAATTCACACTGTCCATCTGTCATCCTGCTCATGCTAAGTACTTTCTTTCTGCTTCTGGGATTCAGAGTCTATCAAATTTGTTTTTGATTTCTTGTGGTACATCTTCTCGTTTTGTGGCATATCAAGTATTGTCTAAAGCTGGTTTAGCATACCGAACAATATCTTGTAAATTTAATCAACTCAAATCTGGTCAATATTTTGGCATTGGCAGTTCGTTGTAGATTTTCAGACATTTCAGTCTATGCTCTAGCATTCGTTCTGGTTCTTTTTGATCTAGAGAAATTTGTCTAATCGTATCTTCGTTTAGTTTATCGAGGTATATATCGTATTTTATATTACTTGCTGTTTCAAGTGTTGATTTTAGGTCCATTATTTTTTAAGAATGTATTTTTTAAAAATATTTTTTCAAAAATATTTGTGACATCCTAAACACGCAAAACATGAATTTGAATATCTTTTCATGTTTGTTCATAATACTGGTGCAACTTCTCAAATACATCAACAGTCTTTGCAAATTTCACATGATTTTCAGCATGTTTCGATTGTCGGTAGAAATAATATAGCTGATATGATAATTATTGTGATTGTTAAAATAATTATTTTTCTTTTTTTCATTTTGATTGGTTTTTGGTGGATAAATTAGTTTTTGAATTTATTTGTATTATAAAAATGATTCAAATATATATAATGTTTTATTTATATCACTTCGCAAAATCAATATTTCACTATTATCTTCTTTCTTTTGATGGTAAATATTTATTATTTGTGCTAATGGTGGCATATATCTAACATCAACTTTTATTTTTCTTTCTCGCTCTTCTATTGGTTCAAAGTATGGTTTATCGTGTAATGCATTCCTCCGATCTACCATAGTCTCAGCAACTTCTTCGTTCTCGTAAGAATAAACATGATAACGAAGTCAATCTCAATGAAAACTTGATCATTGATCTTTGCTATAAAGTTCTTTATACCCTAGTTCTTTTGGAATTTCAATTCATCGGTTTAATTTTATGATGTTTGTGTAGTCGTTCATTTGCTTATAAGTAAAAAATCAAAGCGATACCAGGACTATCAATATTGTTCATGTTATTATTCGTATTAATTTCTTTTTCATTTAGATTGTTTGTGTTGTAAAGTTTGTTTGAATTTTAAATCACCCCCTATCCCCCTCTTCGATAAAGAGGGGGAATTTACAGATATAACTCCCCTTCCTTTTCAAGGAAGGGGTTGGGGGATGATTTTTTTACTTTATTTTCCAGAATTCGTACATCATTTCTGCTGCTCAATTTGGTCGGTTGTGTCATCAATTGTAATATTTACAGAATACTACATTTGATCATGGTAGGCAATTTTTGTATTTTATACAATCCATATCGTATGAGTTTTTGTAATTTTCAGTCTCGTTTGAACATTGATTTTGTTTTACTATTTTATTGCGAATTTCTTCTCATCAAGCATATCATGCAAGTGGGTCATTTGGATTGTGAAATATTATGGCAGAAATTGGTGCTGAGCAGGTTGGGAAGGTCATTGGACTTCATCCTACTATTCAAATTCAGTGAATTTGTGCTCATCTTGCACATCACAACATACTGGTAAATCGTCATCAAAGTGAATGTCAAACCACATAGACTTGTGATAAATCTATACAATAATTTTCTGATATTTCTTTTAATATTTCATCAAATAGTTTGTAATCTCTAAGTGCTGAAACTTTGTCTCATGGGTTCATTCGATTTCTTTGTGGTCATTCTTCTGGTAATCATGCTGGGTAGATTATTATGCTATTTCAATCTCATTTCCTTTCGATATTGTAGTATCAAAGTGCATCGTATGGTTGAGTGCGACCATGAAATGCAAATATTAATTTTGCTGGCCTTGATTGAGAATAATTATTTCATATTTTTGTGATGAAATGTCTTTCTATTCAGTCAATTGTGATGCTTGATGGTGTTGTTGATGGCTTTTTCTTGTTACATCATATTGATGGGTATCAAGGTTGTTGGTTCCGGTTTTCTGCTTTTCAGTTTATCAAACTTGTTGCCAGATGTGCCATCATTCCGCGTGTTAATTCCTGTTCTGGGTACAGCGAATATTTTGAAAAAATTGAATTTTCATCAGCAAAATTGAGGTATCTTTCGTATCGATAATTTGATTTTGTTTCTTTAGTATTGATTTTGAAGGATTCCATTCAAATTTTTAGTCATTCAACGAATGTCACATTTTTGTTTGGTTTGAATGTTCCGTCTGGATATCATTGTATTGTTCATATATCTTTTGCAGTACAAACTATATTGTGGAATCGTTCTCATGTATTTACATCAGGAAAACATTCTTCTTCTCGTTCTTGGATTTCTGTGTTTGATGCTAAAAGTGCTATTTTTAGCATTTCTGCACGAGTGATTCATTGATCTGGCTTAAATGTTCAGTCTGGATATCATTTTACTACTCCTCTATTTGCTAAATCTGTGATATCTGTCTCGTATTTATTTCAGACAATATCATAAAGTTGTGATGCCGTTATTCAGCATGTAGTTGTTAATATTGTAAGTGTAAATATGAGTCGTTTTTTCATTGTGATTTTTTGAAATCTTTTTAAAGATTTTTTTTAATTATTTTTCATAATTCTTCGAGCTTATTAGTATATAGATGGTCCGTATTTTCTATTATTTCTATATCGCATTTTTTTATATTATTTTTTAGATAACTTTTTACAATATCAATTGGTTGTGTTAGGACGCATTCGTCATGATCTCAAAATATTATTAATGTTGGTATATTTATTTTATTTAATATTTCGCTTTTTCAATTTATTCAATCTGAATATCTTATAAAATCATTATCTCAATTTGGCAGAAAATCATAGAAAAATGTACCTGCAT
>JAEEGF011685781.1_pt1 | contig 42567 bp, 34 predicted proteins | sample 9134171 | NCBI WGS metagenome assembly JAEEGF01 (sample SAMN16246542, study PRJNA631951) | gut metagenome | biome: gut microbiome; feature: rumen; material: AP-attached | host: Bos | place: Iran: Karaj | collected 2018-10 | reverse complement strand
CTTCAGCTGCAGTGGTCTCTTCTATCGCTTCGGTGGGTGCCTCTGTCTCTTCTATTGCTTCCGTAACCTTTTCGGGCTTTGTTTCCTTTTCGGGCTTTGTTTCCTTTTCGGGCTTTGTCTCCTTTTCAGGCTTTGTTTCGGTAGCAGCTGTGGTTGCTTCTTCCGTCTCGGGCTCTGTTTCGGGTTCAGTCTCTGTCTCGTCTACATGAAGATCGAGTTCGTTTCCGTCGGCATCCAAAACGCTCAGGCTGAAGATCGCGGCATCAAACTCTATCGATGTGACATGCCTCATCATCTCACCGGCAACACCTTCCGGGAAGAAAGCTTCAAAATACTGGCGTCCTCCCTTATTGTCGACCTGGCTGAACGCCTCTGTCGTAAAGCTCGGGATCAGGACCGAATCATATCCGTCAAAATGATATGTCAGATTTTCGATCGTCATGACTATATTGGCCTTGCCCCCCTTAGGAGTATTGCCGTAATAGATCATGAGGCCGATGTTTTTGATCGGATCCCTTGCATTATCGAAGGTCCCCGCCGGAATGTCGATCACATAATGTCCCGGAACGCCAAAATAATAATTGATACCCGGTTCGGAATCCGGGAAATAATCCATCCAGCCCCATTTATTTTCTTCGGTGTCACCGTTTTGGACGAACGGCTGAACTACTATACCTGTATTGTCTCCCTGCTGAAAAGACTCTGCAAACGCTCCTGCATGTATGCCAAAAAGCATCATCGCAGCAGTGCATGTCATAAACAGCTTCTTTTTCAAACCTTTCATTTGTATGTCCTCTCTTTTCTTTTACGATACACTTTCGTATTATAGACGCTTTTTTTCATATTTGCAATTGCTTTTTTGCCCATTTGAGTTTAGAATCATGGTAGAAAAAAGCCGTAAAAAAGGAGGTTTTGTAGTTAAATATGACAGAACGCGTCAAAAAATACATGGCATATATCGATTCTCTTATCGAATCGAACGATCCCGATACCGACTGGGATGCAGAAACCGCACGCCACCTTGTGCAGATAAAGTTTTTTATGCATGAGCGCTTCATACATCTTATCGTTACGGTCCTTTTTGCGCTGATGGCAATAATGGTACTTGGAATATTCCTGTTGTCTTCGGAATTCTCCTGGCCCGTCATGGTCCTTTTCCTTTTGATCATGGTGCTCCTTGTGCCTTATGTAAAGCACTATTATCTGCTTGAAAACAGCGTGCAGTATATGTATGTTCAGTATGACCGCATGCTGAAAGCATCCGGCAAGAAAGCTTTCTTCATCAAATAAAAGCAAAAGGTTTTGGCTCTAAGCCAAAACCTTTCTTTTTTTATCCCTGCTGTCAAGGATCTCTTCTATCTGTCCTCTGACTGTTGATGCCGTCTCAACGACCGCGGGATCGAACATCGTGCCTGAGCAGCGGTAGAGTTCATCAAAGCAGTAACTCAGCGAATATGCCTTTCTGTAGGGTCTTTCCGATGTAATGGCATCTATGGCATCGGCCACGGCAATAAGTCTTGCCCCTATGGGGATCTCATTCTCTTTAAGACCGTCGGGATATCCCCTTCCGTCAAATCTTTCATGATGGCTTCGGATCAGCACTGCCGTTCTCTGCATTCCCGCAGCGTGCGCAAATATGCCGTCACCTATGACAGAATGCTTCTTTACCTCTTCATACTCATCATTGTTTAAATGTCCGTTTTTTTCAAGTATCTCCTGCGGCACGCATATCATCCCGATATCATGGAACTTTGCAGCGTCATACAGGGCTTCCTTATTTTCATCTCCGATATCGATATGGGATGCAAGAAGCATGGTGATCTGCTTTACAGTTTCTGAATGACCGCACATGCCTTCAGATCTGCCCTCGACATTTGCAAGCATATCTTCAAGAACGCTCTTATAATTTCCCTTTATGTCTCTTTCGCTTCCGAATTTCTTTTCACTCTTATCGGCATACACATTGGTTTCGGCCTCGTGCTTCCATTCATATGAAGGGCGTTTGTTTCCCCCATCGTCCAAAAGATGTCCGGCCCCCGCCGCTATATGTATGTCTTTTTCTTCCGCCAGGGCGCCAAGCTTTCTGTGATACGCGGCATAGTTTTCGTTCCAGTCGTGGATAATTATCGCAAACTCATCACCGCTGAGTCTGTAATATCTGCCCTTGTCTCCAAATATACCTGTCACTGCCGCGGAGGCATTTACAATGAGTTCATCACCCTTGTTGCGGCCGCCGGTCTCGTTGGCATCACGAAGGCCCTTCAGGTTCCACAATACAAGAAGGCTGTCATTTTTTGTGTCCAGATCATCATATTTTTCAAGTTCTTCTTCAAATGCCTTTCTGTTATAAAAACCGGTAAGGCCGTCCGTATGATTCAGCTTATCTTCCTCAAGCGTGGCGCTGTGCTGTGCATAAAGAGCCTTGAGCGATATATATGCGCGCTGCATGAGCAGCATCTCAAAAATGGTAAGCCCCACAAAAGCGATCGTCCTGTAACCTATCGGCAGTTTGAACATATATGCCGCAAGTGATCCTATCACCGCCACCGTCACGATAATACCGCTTATTACGACTATCTTGTTTGAAAGTATCTCTTCTTTCTTTTTATCCTTCAATATGCCGGCAGCTCCCAAAAAGATCGTGACAAGTATCAGTATATGCGTTGCAGGAAGCATCTGATAAAGGTCCAAAACTCCGGTCGCAAAAAGCAATGCCTGAATTATTATGTTGGCAGCAAACACATAGCGCATGTATTTCAGATATGCATATCCATCGCCCAACATGTCGCTTATAAGGTCTATGATCAAAAGCGGCAAAAGCGCCAGCGAATAATAGATAAGCATCCCGCCAAGAGCCTGATTGCCGATCATAAGCCCGAAGATGCCGCTGTCAGAGACCATCCATACGCTGCTGCACAAAAACACACCTGCGAGTTTCGCAAACACGCACTTAAGCTTTTTGTCGGTTATCCACTTCTTTGTCGCGGAATTTATCCTGATCACGATGCAGAATACCATCTCAAGCAGAATGACTATCAGGCAGATTATATTGACCGCGTTTTCCCGCAACACATCTTCTATAAGGTTCGAATATGTCGTTATGCGGATATCGTTCAGATACATGGCCCTTCCGGACTCAAATCTGGTAAGGTAGACCTTTATCTGCTTTCCGGCATACGAGCTGTACATCGGTACGCTGATATAATATGTTCCCAAAGTCGTTTCCGTACCGTTCATCCGGGCAGCGGTCGTCTCATATACCATCTCCCCGTCAATATCCACTCTTATCCACTGGTACTGGTCGTAAAAAACCAGCATGGTATTGTCCATGACCTTGGGAAGAGTATTTGTAAGTATGGCTATACGATCGCTCTTTTTGAAGCTGAGCGGAAACTGGGCCACCTTTGTCTCGCCTTCCATGGTGATCATCCACGGGTCGTTAAATACCATCTTGCCCGTGCCGTCAAGATAATTGGTCTCGGTGTCCATACTGTTGCCAAGTATGAACATAAGTATTGCGATCGCAACAATTGACGTAACCAATGCTATATTAAGTATGTCCTTTGCGCCATTAGGCTTAAATCGATCGGGCAGCTTCATCGCTTACCCCCCTTCCGATCATTCAAAAATACTGCAGATCTTTGATGTGTTCTTGATGCCGTACTCTCCGTTTATAAGAACTTCTCCCCAGTCAGGCGAAAGATTTTTTCCTTCCCAGTCGTTTGAAATGTCCAGATATTCAACGCCACCGCCGTTGCCCTTCCAGCTCCAGCCAAGATATCCTATGTCATTTTCGGTGCAGTACTGCATGATATAGGCTTCGTCGACATCTCCGTCCGAATGCCTGTATCCGAATTCACCGACACATATGCAAAGGCCTTCGTCCGTCGCGCCTTCGATAGCCTTTCGGATAGTTTTTTCGTTCTTTCCCGCAGACCCGTACATGTGTACCGAAAACATGGTATTCTTTAGCGGATCGGAATCAAAGACTTCCTGTCCGTATTCGGCGATGCTGTCCGCATACTGCCCCCAGCCGGCAGCATCCACCATAATGGTATTCTCTATTCCGGCCTCACGGAGCTTTGGAATAACCGTCTCGTACCCTTCGGCCCATGTGCCTATGCCCGACCAGTTGCCGTACCATTCGTTTGCAATGTTTAAGATAACATATTCTTCCTGACCGACATATGCATCCTTTACGCTTATCCAGTAATCGGCGATCTCTTCAAGCATCTCTATGGAATTATCGCCCGTTCCGTCATGTGCCTCGAGAATGGCTACCATGTTAAGATTTTTGCATACGTTTATAAGAGTCTTAAGCGTATATACCGCATCGGCGGAATATTTCTGTCCGCTTCCGCACACTATGCGCACGCAGTTACAGCCCGCTTCGGATATGGCCTTTAAAGAAACTCCGTCCTGATCCTTGTACCAGCTGTGAGCCTCGTTTATGCCTCGCATGACAAATTCATTCCCGTTGGCGTCAAGAAGCTTTGTTCCTTCCACCTTAAAGCCGCCTTTATCTTCCGGCTCGGCTTCCGAGGTCGTTTCTACAGCGGTCGTTTCCGGGGCGGTGCTTTCTGCCTCTTTGGACTCTGCCGCAGTCTCGGTCTTTGCTGCGGTCGCAGTTTCTTTTTCACTTGAACTACCGGAGCATCCGCTAAGTGCTATTGCTCCGGCTGCCATTACGGCAAGGTATTTCTTTAATCTCATATCCGATTCCTTTTTATTTCTTAATTTGTCTTCTCAGAATAATCATATTTCAGATCATCAAGTACCTTTTTAGCCATGTCATATGCGGATTTAACAGCCTTGTCGTCAACAAGCTCTATCTTTATGCCTTCTTTGTAGACTGCCATGATCTTGTCTTTAAGTTTGCCCTCATCCGTAAAGGAATCGGATGCTATCTTTACTTCTTCGCCCGCAACAGTGATAATGAGCGTATCATCTGCTGCCTCTGTGGTCGCTTCCGTAGCGGCTGCAGTCTCCTCGGTACTGCTTTCTACCGGTGCCGATGTTTCGGTATTGTCATTTTTAGATTCGGTCTTTTTATCGTCCTGATAGCCCCATTCAAAACCGCCGTATCTCCAAAGGCCGAAGCCTCCTCCGAAAAGCATTCCCAAAAGTATAAGCACTATAAGGAAATTCCTGACCGGGTGTTTTTCTTTTTTCTTCTTTTCTTTCTGCTGTTTGCTCATCTTTCTTCTCCTCCTGAATATTTGATATAGATATGTTCGTTCTGTGAGCCCAGGGCGCTCAGAACGCCCTGCACAAGCTCAAAATCTCTTTTAAAGATCTCCTTGCTGTCATAGCCAAAGACTATGAACAAAGGTCCGTCCGCCGAGGCATTGTCCGTATACTTTGACAGTGCTGCGCCAAGCGAGTTTTTTGCATACAAAAGATCGTCCCAGCCGTATGCTATCTCTTCGTCCGTCTCGCCGCATACCACGTGCAGCCTGCGGTCATCTCCGTTTGTAAACACGGATATGGTGACTATCTTTACGTAGTCTTCAAAGGCTTTTTCCCCCGCAAGCTTTGCCTCTGTCACGGTAAGCTCTTCTTTCAGCCTGTTTTCCTTTTCCAAAGCTTTTGCGGCCGCATCTTCATATTCTTTTTCTTTTCCCGCAGCTTTTTGCTCTGCCGCCTCTACCTTTTGTTTTGCATCCTCTATCTCCCTCTGCGAGGCAAATGTGTTTTGCATGAGTATGTAAAACATCATGATCAGTATGACATCCAAAAGAGGCGTGAGTTCAAGCAGTATCTCTTTTCTCTTTTTCACGCTTTCTCCTTCTCTGCCTTTCTTTGTAAGAATACCTCGGCAGCACGTTCACTCTCCTCTAAGGTCGGAGAGATAAAGCTGTCCATGAACTTAAAAACTATTGCAAACACAAGCCCCCAGAAGGTGGATGTAAGTGCGGCAAAAAAGCCTCCCGTTACATCGGTGCCATCACCCACCATTCCAAGAAGTGCGGTTACTGTTCCGAGTATCCCAAGAAGCGGGAATATGCCCGTTATCGTCCCGTAAAGAGTGTACCACTTTACTGCGGTCTCGCGCATTTCGTCTATCTGCTTTTCCGAAAGGTCTTTAAGATCCCTGTCAAGGTCCATGACGCTTTCCGCTGCGGCAGGTGCATATACCTTCCTGTGCATCGCATTGTAAAGACTTTTTATTCGTTTGCCCGCAATGACAAAAACCGCGATGTTTGCAAACATCAAAAGAAATATCAGGCCGTCATAGCCGATTATATTGCTGAAGATCGTATCAAATACCGACATTTTCCCCTCCCCCAAAAACGATCAATATGTCGCTTTATTTTACTGCCAGACCTATTATGATTCCCAGTACCGCCACGCAGATCATGGCCGCTACAATAAACCCGGCCAGATAAAGCGGCCAGAACTTTTTAATCCGTCCATCAGGCTCTTTTATCAGCTTATCCCTGATCCCCAGATAATTACCAAGGATAAGTATCGGCACGACTACCCACAAAAACATGGAAGTGCTTGCCGCCAAAGAAACGCCCTTCCCTGTTTCTCTCCCCGACGCCGGCAGTGCTATATACGTCAGGTAGAACCAGGCGATGTACAGAAAAGCAGAGATCAGTTTTATTACCGGCTTTTTGCTTGCGACCCCGGGCGGAAGAAACTTTTTGTAATTTGGTGACGGGTCTTCGTTTTCTTCCGGAATGTCATTATATACCGTTTGCCACTGCCGGTCAGTGTTCACGCGTTCCGGGGCTTTTCCCGTTTGAGAGACGCTTTTGCAAAACCTTATGGCGCCCGCAAGCTCGTTTGCGCTCGCATATCTGTCCTCCGGATTTAGCATGGTGCATTTTTCAATTATATGCTGAAAGCTTTCGGATATATCTGCCGAGGCTACAGCCTCCATAAGCTTACCGAGTCCGTAAATATCCGTCCTTACAGTGGATGCCCCAAAGCCGTATTGCTCCGGCGCCGCATATCCATGCGTGCCCAAAAGCTCTGTGTCTACCGCTTTATCCCTTTTATCCAGCTTTGCAGCATCCAGGTCTAAAAGAACCACGCCCGCGGCCGGCGATATCTTTACGTTTGAAGGCTTTATGTCCCTGTGTATCACGGGCGGCTCAAAACTGTGAAGCCTCGAGAGCACATCACAGATATCAAGCGCTATGTCCATGACCTGATATTCGGGCAGACCGCCTTTTTTCCTGCATATCTCATCCAGATCGTTTCCCGAGACATATTCCTCTATAACTATCAGTTTCCCGTCCGCTTCGATCAGATCGTAGACTCTCGGCATATGCCGGATGGGCTGCTCCATTATCTTTTGATAGACATTAATATTGAAATGATCAAGGACCTTTTTTACAAAGATCTCCCCGCTTTCCGTATGCTTGACAAGAAAAACGCCATGTTCCCTGTTGATATCGGATATCTCTTTGTAGTATGATAATCGCAGGCGATCCTCGTAATCCATCGTTTCCCCCCCGAAACAACAATAACTCACTTTTATTTATATCATAATAAATACCTGTGGTCAAAAGTTTTATTCAAAAAAGGGTAAAAATTATGCAGAAAGATACATCGAAGCTGAATGAAATTCTGAATTCGACCGGGCGGGATGCTCTGCCCGGTTTCTTTAAGGAAAACAACGGTGAAATGCTCTCGGCGTCATTATCCGCGAGCACATATATAAGAGAGCTTGCCGCCTTGCACAAAATGAAGCTGGATGACATTTACACCCGCGCCGGCATGAGCCTTAGCTACGGCAGAAAAATAGCTTCCGGAAAGACCGTTAAAAAGCGTGATACCGTCATCAGGCTCTGCTTAGCGCTGCGCACAAGCCTTCCGGAAGCCAACCGGCTTCTTAAGCTTTACAACATGCCCACCCTTTACGCCCGCGACAAGCGTGACGCTGTGCTCATCGTCGCCTTTAACGAAGGCTTATCAGACACGAACGATGTGGACAGCCTGCTTGCAGAATACGGCCTTGCACCTCTTGAAAAATGCTCGCGCGAAGACTAAGACACGGCTTTTTTGTCTTTTTGCTCCGGTGGTGTACCTAATTTGTTTTTTCTGCGTTTTGGTACACTGCTTTACTGCTTTTCAGGTGCCGGCGATGTACCTAACTTGCTTTTTCTGCGTTTTGGTACACCACGCCCCTGCTTTTTAGGCTCCGGCGGTGTACCTAATTTGTTTTTTCTGCATTTTGGTACACTGCGCCCATGCTTTTTAGGCGCCGGCGGTGTACCTAACTTGCTTTTTCTGCACTTTGGTACACTGCGCCCATGCTTTTTAGGCGCCGGCAGTGTACCTAATTTGTTTTTTCTGCATTTTGGTACACCACGCCCATGCTTTTTAGGTGCCGGCGGTGTACCTAACTTGCTTTTTTTCATGTTTGGTACATCATCGTTCTGCTTTTTTTGTCTTGACGGTGTACCTAATTTGTTTTTTCTGCATTTTGGTACACTGCGGCCATGCTTTTTAGGCTCCTGCGGTGTACCTAACTTGCTTTTTCTGCGTTTTGGTACACCACGCACCTGCTTTTTAGGCGCCGGCGGTGTACTAAATTTGTTATTTGTGTATTTTAGTACACCAACCTTTCTGCTTTGAAGCTACTGACAGTGTACCAACTTGCTAACTTGCTTTTTCATGTTTGGTATTTATATGCCTAAATAACGCCCAAAGCGGATTGTTTATATAAATATTATATTTCGAACGTCATATTGCCACTTGCAGGGTGGCAATATTTTTTGGCTCAAGTGATATAATTTTTTATGAACACTGAAACAACATAATCCAAGGAGGTATTGTGAATGAAACGAAAAAAAGAAAAAAAGAAGACATCAAAACTAACCATAGTATTAGCGATAATTATAGTAATTGTTGTTATAGGCGCTATCGGGAATATGAATAAAGATGAGAAAAAAGACTCAACGAACAATGTACCGTCAAATAATGTTTCCGAACGTACTGTGAACAATACCGAGTCAAATGCAGCAAATAAAAGCACTCCCGCCCCAACGGAGCCAAGTAAATCCGCTCCGGAAACCACTAAAGCTGATAACGATATCCCTCAAGACATCAAAGACAAGGTCAAAGAATATGAGGACTTTGTAGAGGAATACATTAAATTCATGGACACCTATAAATCCGCCTCAAATCCGATGGATATGTTGCAGCAATATCTTGATTATGCGAAAGCGCTTGCTCAGTGGACTTTTGACTGGAGTACTGTAAATCTTCTTTCACTGAATGAAACAACCGCAAAATATGTTAAAGAAGCTTTAAACAAGGCTACTGCAAAACTGGACAAATACAAGACCGAGGAGGAACCCACTACAGCTCCAACCACTGAACCGGCCGATATTCAGCCTTCCGTCACCCCTTCCGTCCCGGACAGGGAATCGACTGAAATATCTGAAACTGTGCGATCCCATGTTGCTGCATACGAAGCATTCATGGATGAATACATCAGATTTTTACAAGTCTACTCCACTTCAGATGATGTCGCTACTCTTTTAGGAGAGTATATGAACTTTATGAGTAAATATTCCGAATGGGAAAATGTCATAAAGAATCTTGAGGCAGGATCATTGACCGACGCTGAAAAAGCATATATCAACGATGCAAAATCAAAGGTTGCGCTCAAGCTGGCCGCATATTCACTTTTCCTGTAATGCATTTAAGCTTGATCCATACTGTAAAGAAACTGCTAACACAGATGAAATACATAAAAACATAATATAAACATGATGCACGCGATGCCATGCGATGCGATATCGCTGCCGTGATGCCCGAGCATGCGGTAATTTCCCTCAAAGCCGTGCGAAACTATCAGGGTCCTGGGACGACCTGTCCTGCGGTCCTTAATCGCAAGATATCTTGTTAGGTCAATGTGATCCATTACATCACAGAATGAATATACCGGGTCAGCAATGTCGATTATTTTTTCAATTTTCAGTGGCAATTTCAGCTGACGTGTTGTATAATAGCCACTGGTATTATTGGGTTTTTGCATAAAGTCATTATACCAAAAAATCGCTGTAAGCGCTATGCCTACAGCGATTTTTCTTTATGGACTTTTTTTACAGCCCCTTTTAATGTTTTTTACACCCCCTTAATTTATTTACTTGTTGCTTACTATGCTTTGTGTCTGCCATTTTGAGCCTTGTTTACTCGCCCTTTATGGAATCGCCGCGGTTCCAGAAGGATACTGCTGTGCCGGATCCGCAATTCTCTTCCCATTTCGTCCAGTTGTTGACTCCGGATGTCCATACGGAGCAGGTCTTTTCCGAAGGATTCTTGCTGTCGATATTGAAGCCGGTGTAGGTTGCCGAGTACTGGCACTTTCCTGTGAAAACTCCGGTGAAGTATTCCTTGACTGCACTGCTGACGCTCTCATCGATCTTTGCTTCGGAGGTGACAAGGACTGCATCCTTTGCTACACCTGTCATGTCAAAGCCGTTTGCGGTAAGGAGTTCGCGGATGGTCATTTTCTTTGCTTTTGCGTAATCTGCAAGTGCCTTTGCTTCGTCAGAGGTGAGGCGGGCACTGTCAAATCTGTAGTTGAAGCGGTCCTTTGCACCGTAACTGTCGGATACATGATTCTTGTAATCGCTGATGTTTGAGGTCTTCATTTTGGTGCTGAAGTCTTTATATGAATTTCCCTTGTTGACGAAGATCTGACGGGACTGGTCGATCATCGTATAGTACTTTCCGGATACGGTCTCCTGATCATATTTGCCCATATCCCTTGTCTCATAATCGCTTACCCATGCACCGTACCACCACTGGCCATTGTAGGGATTATAGTTCAGTGCCCATTCTTCCCAGTGCTGACCGACATATACGGACTGGATATCCTTTTTTGAATTGCCGATCACTGCCTTGGCAAGCTTGTCAAGCTTGCTTCTGATCTGAGACGGATTTGCGCTGATGTTATTGAAGTAGTAGGGGTTCAGTTCCTTCTGTCTTGACTGTGACATATAGGCTACCTGATACTGTGCAAGGAGGCAGTCTGTAAGAACCATATATCCGGTAAGGTATTCCTGCATCAGTGTATCGCAGATGGTCCTTGCCTTGTCGATGGCCTCGCCGCTGAACATTGACTGGCTTACGAAGTAGTCATAGATCAGGGTGAAGAGATCCTTCTGGTTCAGAAGATTTGCGTTGTTGAATTTGCTGGTCAGGCTGTCAAAAAGAACGAATGCGGAATTCTGATCTGTCCAGAAAAGATCGCTCTTGATCTGTGCGCCGATCTCGCAAAGCTTCTCATCTTCGGTGAGATCCTTGTTGTTGCGGATGGTCCGGATGGCATCGAGGATACCGCGGATCTGGGAGTTGAAGGGTGTCAGTATGGTATAATCGAAAAGGTATGTGGGAACCACGTTTTCGATCTCATGTTTCAGGCTTTCTTCTATCTGGTCAAGCTTTGAATAAAGACCGTCGATCTTCTTGTCGATGTCTTCAAGTGTCATTTCCTTGTCGCCGAATGCGCTGCCGAGGATGGACTTAAGTGCCGGAGATGCCAGCTTTCCGCCGGGAACATACTCTTCAAATGCGGTGAATACAGTATCAAGTCCGATGCCTTTAAGGTTATTTAAAGTTTCCTTGTCTGCATCTGTAATAGCCATGCATACTGCGTATTGACCCTCGCTGAGGAATGATGCATTTGCTGTCATTGGAGCTGCGATGCTCATTGTCATGATCGCTGCCATAGCTGCGATACCGATCCTTGCCTTCTTTGTAACCTTTGTAGTTTTTGTGTTGTTAGTTTTTCTCATGATTTTTTCCTGCCTTTCTTTTGACATTTGTGATTTTATTGTTTTTGTTTTTTGTTTTGGGGTTGTTTCCTTGTTGCTGATGCCACTATAGCAGACTGACCTTTGCAACTTATTTGCAAAGATCAGCCTTTTTTTGATTTTTTTTAAATTTTTTTTACAGTCCCTTTTTTTGCGGTTTTCGTGACCGTCAGGATATTTAAAACCTTTTTATGGAGGCAGAATATCTACGCACAAAAAATTGCCTGACAGCTAATTAGAATCAGCCAGGCGAGGGGAGGCATTATAAATACAAAGCAGAGGATTTTTGATGAAGTACAGAATAACCAATAAGCTGAAAGAGATATTTCCTTATGAATTGCGAGGCCGTGGAGATAACGGCCGTTTAAACATCGTGAGAAAATGAGCCGTTCAAAAAACAGGCAGATGGCGGTTCTTCAAGATAAGGACCGCCACCTGCCTGTTTTTATTCGTCCTCAAGGACAAATTTAATTGTCTCTTTGCGGGCCACGATGCCTTCGGGAGCGTTAAAGCCGTGAGCGGCGCCGGGGATGACTGTAAGCGTCGCATCAGGGTATGCTTCCCGGGCGCGATATGAGTAATCTATCGGAACGACCGGGTCCGCATCGCCGTGAATGATAAGCACAGGGCCCGGATATGCTTTCTGGACCTCGGTCACATTTACGGCCGTAGCCACATCGTCATATTCGGGCGAAAGCTTTATTCCGAAGACTTCGGAGCAGCCTGCCTGCTTTCTTTTTGCGGAATCATCCGGGATGACAAACGCGGGATACCAAAGCACAAGGCCTTTTATATCACCCGCGCGCAGGGATGCTGCGAGCGCGGACACCATGCCGCCCTGGCTTTCGCCAAGCAGGTAGAGCCTTGACGGGTCCACGAACGGCATCTGTTTTGCATATTCGATAACAGATAAAAGGTCGCCTTCTTCGGTCTTAAGTGTCATTTGGTCCATGCGCCCGTCGCTTAAGGAGTCCATACCGCCGCCGCAGAAATCATAAAAAATGCATGCTATGCCCTGCGCTGCGATATCGCTGCCGTGATGCTCGAGCATGCGGTAATTTCCCCCAAAGCCGTGCGAAACTATCAGGGTCCTGAGACGGCCGCTTTTTTCGGGAAGATATATCTTTCCGCGGATCGTCTGCCCGATTGGGGAGATACATGAAAACTCTTTTGTGGTAACAGCATATTTTTCCTGCATGGGTATGACCCTCCTGATTATATCAAAAAACGCAGCTGCAAGATTTGCAGCTGCGCACATTATCAACCTTTTTTTGCTTCTTTTGCCGCTTTCTTTGCAGCCTTTGCTTCTTCCTTAAGCTGTTTTTTTGTTTTAGGAGTTATGATCGAACCGCCTCTTACGCTTTTGATCTCGGTAATGTACATGCCACTGACAACAGCCTTGATCTCCTTTTTTACGGGGATAGCCGCAAAGACCTTCTGGTCTGCGATGAGAGTCATGATCCTTGGACCGATCTTAACCTTTACAAAGGGCATTTTTGCACGCCTGTAAAGCTTGGGTACCTGCGCCATTACCTCGTCGGGAAGCTTGGCTTCACTGAATTTCATTACCTTTTTGTCTATGACAAGCATGGACATGGTCTGTGCCATGGCCTCTATCTGTTCTTTCTGCTGGAGCTGCTTTTTCTGCATCTTATTGCCGACAATAAGAAGTACGACGAATAAAGCAAGCAGAACTCCGAGTATTATGAGCAAAACTGTTGCCCATGTTGCAAGTGCCATGACCGGCACAAATTTATCTGCTAACATCAAATGCCTCCTGAAAAGAATTATCCTTGCGATTATAGCATTATTTTTTTAAGGTGGCAAGCAGATTTTTGACATAGTTTCTTGCAGCCTTTTTTATCAGAGTTCTCCGCAGGAATAAAGCTGTTCCTCACCGTACTGCTCTAAAAGCTCGTTTACAAGGTAAATGCTCCCATGGCCCTCGTTTACGGCTATCATCAATATTGCATCCCTCTTTTTCCTTGCATAAAGAGGCTGCATGCCGTACAGGTTCAAAAGATGCTGCGTTTCAAAAAGCGAACACTTCATGCAGATACAGAGCCTTAATATGACGTCTCTCTTCTGAGTATGTTTCTGGCCGGAAATAAGCTTGTATCCGTAGCTTTCCGATATATCGGCCTGTATAAAAAGATCCCTTAGCTTAAGCCCCTTTTCCTTCATAAGGTCGTTAAAATAGTTTCTGAATGTCAAAGACTCGGAAACCATCTCTTTACCGTTTTTGTCAAAGAATTCACCTATGTTTTCCGCGTTGTATTTTTTAAGAATGCTTTCAAGCTCTTCCGTAGTTTTTTCGCTCATGATATTATCCTGCCAAAGCTGATTATCTTATAAGAATAATATCACACCATGCAAAAAAATATTGCCACCCTACCGGTGGCAATATGTGTTCACAAGCATTTAAAATACATTACTCTACAAACAGGCCTATCATATCTTCGGGTCTTTCAATAATTGCGGCCGGATCTTCAGCGTTTCCGAAGCCGTATGCGGCAAATACAAACGGCACTCCTGCCTCCCGGCAAGCCTTTTCGTCCATGGATGTGTCGCCCACATAAACGGGCGCTTTAAGGCCAAGCTCTCTTACGACTTTTTTGATATTTCCCGCTTTCAAAAGCCCTGTGTCATCCGGGCAGTAATGCATATCAAAATATTTCCCGAGGCCTGTCTTTTCAAACATGAGCTCTATATATCCTGCCTGACAGTTACTCACTACGGCAAGCGGGATCTTGTCGGAAAGATGTGAAAGCGCGTTTTCAAGCCCGTCGTAGCTTGGCGCCCCGAATTTACCGAGGTATTCAAATTCATAGACTGTGAGTTTTTTCAGCAGCGCTTCTTTTTTTTTCGTATCGGGATCATTTACTATCCTGTCAACGATATCAAGCATTGGAAGGCCGAAAAGGCCCTTAAGCTGCGAGGCTGTAACACGCTCGGCATATCCGGTCTCCTCAAGTGCGGCGTTCCATGCCGATTCGACCGTTACAGTGGAATCCCAAATGGTTCCGTCTACATCAAAGATCAGTCCGTCACACTTCATCCGTTTCCTCCTTTTTCTTTTCCCATAGTCTCCACGCCGATAGATTGTTACTTACAAGTATTGCGATGGAAAGTATCAATATGACGTTTTTGGTCGTCCCGTTGTCTATAAACTTCATCAACGGGTTGTATATATCAAGTATATAGCATGTAATGCAGTATATGCCAAGTGCATTGCACAAATGCATCAATACAAAATGAAAAATTCTTATCGCTTTTTTCATTGCTTACTCCTAACCCAAAGGCAATGCCGATACCACAACAAAATCCGAAACATAACGGTCGGCCGAATGATTGAGCTGCTGGCCGACAAAGCTCATGGTCGACGATCCGCCTCCGTCAAGGTTGTATGCGACCTTGCATCCGAGGTCCTGGAAAATATTCGCAAGCTCTTTTGTTGTAACGCCCCTTGAATAGCCTGTCTCACGTCCGTTTACCACTACCATGCAGTAATGTCCGGGCTCATAATAGCCTATGGCGGTCCTGGGGTGCAGCTTCGTTATGTAATAGTTTGTATTGAAATTGTCCTTTGCCCTGCCTTCGCTGTCCAAAAGAGACGGTCCGAAGCACCATGCCTGCCATGCGCCGCCGTTTACGGCCATGTCCACCGTAAATTCACCGGGACCGTATGTCACCATACGTCCGTCGGCATATAAAACGCACTGATCTTCGGATGTGGGCTCCTGACGGTATATAACACCGTTTCTTATGATGATGCCCTGCGAATGGTAACCGCAGTAATCACCGTTGGTTATGAGGTAATATGCGGGATTTATCTTGTAATAATATGACACGGGGGATGTCGCCCTGAATGTGGTGTCCCCGTTTACAAGGCCTGTTCCGAAATATCTGATATCCGCAACATGTATGTCCGCAACAAGGTATCTTATCGTTTCCTCACCGCTTCCTAAAGAGATATCCGATATCTGTATGTTTATATTGCTGTCCGAATAGCTTTTACCGGGAACTAATACCGGCTCTGATGTAAAGTATGACGCAAACTTTTCTCTCCACGAGCCGGCTTTTCCGGGAATCGGCGTATCAGACGGCTTCTTTTTGGCTTCGGCAACTATGACCGTGCTGAGCCCGCCGTATGATACCGTTATCTGAGTGTTCTCCTGTGAAAGTGCAAGCGGAGCGGCCGTAAAGCCTTCGGGATTCGCAAGCACGCTGCCGTCGCTCATCGTTACTTCGACGACAAAATCCGCGCCCGTAAGGCTGTCACCGACATAGTGCGTGCCCTTGACCGAAGCGTTGATCTTTTCGGGGGTCGCAACTATCTGTATGGACGGCTCCTTTGTATCGGGCACCGGCTCGGTATCAGGCTCTGTGCCGTTTCCTGAAGGATCACCGCTTTCTGTTTCCGCCGGATCTATCTTCGCAGTTTCTTCCGGATTGGTCTCTGTAGGTGTAACGATCACCACCTCTGTCTGCTTTTCGGATGAAGCCTGCTTACTTTCCGGATCTATGGGATCTGTCATGGGGGGATATGTCACCGGAACGAACGCAGTCGTCTGCGAAGCGGTATCGTCGCCGAAATCTATCGCGATCTTCTTACCCTCCACCGGATCCTTTGGTGCCCTGTATGTAAAGTAGTAATAGGCTCCGAGTATCCCGGCCGCGAATAGTACATCCATCATAAACAAAAGAAAGCTTTTAAGAATGCGTGTTCTTATGTCTTTGACGTTATTTTGTTTTTTCGTATTGTTCTTGTCCATCGGATCTACACTTAAATAGTTTTTTTTGCACGATCATAAAGCGCGATCATTCCCGTGTATTATACTCTTATAGGCGGTAAATAGCAACCAAAATAAAAAACCGCAAAAATGCGACTGCTTTTTCGCATCTTTGCGGTGTGTCATCATCTGTATTCAAAAGGATCTGTCAGACCTTTTCAAATACGTATTCGTATGTCATCGGCTTTGAAGGATCGTCGTTAAATACGTCGATCTTTCCGCCTTCTATAGTACCGGTGTAATCTATCGTTCCGAGGAATTTTTCAGTCATCTTGAATTCGGTTCCGTTTACGGACCATTCCTTTATCTTTATCTCAAGATCGTCGCGGTATGATTTTCCGGTTCCGTCCTCGTTTAAGACAAGCTTTGCCTCCTTGTCCGTTTCCTTTTCATCGGAGCATACCATCTTTGTGTAAAGGCGCTTGTATTCGCCGGCAGCCGCCTTCATCTCGGGAGTTACTTCCTTTACCTCCTTGACGGTCTTCTTTACCTCTGTGGGCATCTCGTCTATCTTTACTATCTGATACTGCTCTATGATGACAAGCGTATTGCCTGCGACCTCTGCTTTCTTAAAAGGATCGATCTTTTCGCCGAACACTTCTGCCTGCGAACCGTCGCTTACATAAAGGTCGTCTCCGTCCATCTTCCATTCCCATTTGCTTGACATGAAAAGATCTCCGTCGATAAGCTCTGCCCTGCCCGATGCAACTAATTCATCTATCTCCGACTGAGGTGTTCCCTCGGGGATCTTTACGGGCGACAGCACCTTAAGAACTCCGCCTTCCTCAAACATGAACATTGCATCCTGCATCATCTTGAGAAAATCGCCCTCCGGTCTTGAGGAAAGCTCTTCTGCCGTGATCCACTCGAGTTCAAATGTTTCCGGGTTCATTCCCCTTACAGAGACAAGTCTCCATATTCCTTTTACATCCATTTTGTTACCCTCCTTTTTATTGTTTTTATGCGGTATTTCCATATGGTCATATCCTACGAAGTATATCTTACCATATCATGAGGCAAATGGCAAATCATTTTCATGCGGATTTTGTGCCGAATTTATGGCTCAGACAAAAAATAGGGGCTTGAAACATGTGCCATATTTGTATATAATGGGTTCGTTATGCGCATTGCACCTTAATAAACGTGATATACGCAAAAAATATTTAAAAAACGGAGTAAAAGTCATGAGCGAAAACGAATCGATCAATCAGACAGGTTGGCGCGCCAACAAATGGGTCCGCGCAGCCATTCCCGCACTGCTCCTGCACTTCAGTATCGGTACCGTATACTGCTGGTCTCTTTTCAGCGAGGCTATCTCTAACGACATCGGCTGGAGCAAGGGCGCTGTAGAATGGGCATTCAGCTTTGCAATCTTCTTCCTTGGAATGTCAGCGGCTTTCCTTGGCGGTGTGGTAGAAAAGAACATCCATCTTTCTTCACTTATCGCGACCATCTGCTTTGCGGCAGGTATGGCCGGCACAGGTTTCTTTATCTGGTACGGAACGCAGCATCAGGGAAGTGTTCTTGCCCTTATCGGAATCTATGTGTGCTACGGATTTATAATGGGTGTAGGTCTTGGTACAGGTTATCTTTCACCTGTAAAGACTCTTATGCTTTGGTTCAAAGACCGTAAGGGTCTTGCAACCGGTCTTGCCGTTGCGGGCTTCGGCGGCGCAAAGGCAATTGCCAGCCCCATCATGGAGTGGCTTCAGCCCAAGTTCGGAACAAGCGCAATGTTCTATATCCTTGCAGTTGTTTACTTCATTATGATGTTCATCGGACATCTTCTTTTAAAGAAGCCCGAAGGATGGCATGAGCCTGCAAAGAAGGACAAGAGCGAAGGTATCATCGCAACCATCAAGACAAAGGGTTGGGCAAACTACATCGGTATCTGGGTAATGTTCTATATCAACATCACCTGCGGCCTTGCGCTTATTTCTCAGGAAAAGATGATCGTAAAGTGCATCGGTCTTGCTGCTTTTGCAGGTGTCATCTCCACCTTCTCGGCTATCTTCAACGCCGGCGGACGTCTTGGATTCTCCGCATGGGCAGACAGCTTAAAGGACAGAAACACTATCTACAAGCTCATCTTTATAATATCGATCGCCCTTACAGGCATCGTTATCGTGACAAACGGTATCCAGAACGCTGCCTCATCTTCAGCTGACGGTCTTGCAGTTGCATCACCCGTCCTTGTGGCTCTCGTTCTCGCACTTATCCTTATGGTCAACGCAGGATACGGCGGTGGTTTCTCCAACGTACCCACACTTCTGTCAGACCACTACGGAATGGGTAACATCAGTGCCATCCACGGAATCACTCTTTCGGCATGGGCTTTCGCAGGTCTTACCGGAAACCAGATGGCAACCTTTATCGTAAATCACTTCGGAACCTCCGAGAACGTGATCATTGACGGCAAGACAGTTGCTGTTAACCCCACAGGTTATCAGTACGTTCTTTACGCCACCATCGTTTTATATGTAATTGCCCTTATAATGTCACTCTTCCTTGTAAAGAAGAGCGGCAAGGCAGCACAGTAATCAGGTATTTTAGTACAAAAAAAGCTCCCGGCCTTTCGGCCGGGATTTTTGTTTTATAACCAACTTTACAGCTTTGAATACCCAAAGCCGTTTACGAGTGCCTCAAGGCGCTGGCCCTGGGCGCACATCACACAGTTCTCGCGCTTGTATGCGGCGTAGCTTGGAATGTCGCGCGCGGTGAAGATGGAATTAACATCAAGGCCTGCGCATTTGTTTACGGCGCTGAATACAGCCGAGATGGCGCATACGGTGCCGCCGTAGTACAATACGGAATCTATGGCCTGAAGGATGGTCTTTCCGGATGTTATGGAATCTGTAAGAAGAAGAGCACGCATGCCTTTTACCATGCGCTGTTTGTTGTCTCTGAACATCATCTGCCCGAGTGAATCCACCTCGGGCGTGATGACAGAGATATTTGTTCCGTAATTTACTGCTCTGTTGTCTTTTGTGAGTTCTTCGGCCATGAAGGCACCTATAAGGCTCGTCTCATCCAGACATACTATGGTGTCTATGGGCATAGAGAGCTTGTAAGCTTCGGAAAGCGCTTTTGCCGTGACCATGGCATTATGATGCCTGCATTTTACGGTCGACATATCAATGTATGTATTGATGTGGGAGTTCTGCGTAGCAAAATGGCCGTGCATTATCTTGATACGGGCCTCCCTGTTCTGAGAAGATCTAAGGTCTACCAGTCTTTCATCCATTTTCGTATTCCTCCTTATTGTTTGGAAAAACTTACTCTGTTATTATATATCACTTTGTATCTTCCATCAACTAAAAAACATATAAAATCTGTTGTCTATCCGCTCAAACGGGCATATAATATATGCGGAGGACTTGCCATGATATACAAAACGATCGACCACTTGGACCTTGTACAGACGGCGGAAAGCGGCCAGACATTCAGGTGGATAAAGGAAGAAAAAGGATATATAATACCCGCATTTTCAAAAGAACTGTATATAGAGCAGAACGGCGACCGCTTCCTCCTTTCGTGCACGGAGGCAGAGTGGGAAAGCACATGGCTGGAATACTTTGACATAGCAACTGATTACGGCCATGTGGAGGATGTGATCGAAAAGTGCGGTGATGCACATCTAAAAGCCTGCCGGAAAAAGGGGAACGGAATAAGGATACTGCGTCAGGACCCTTGGGAGATGATCGTCACCTTCATGATATCACAGAACAACAACATTCCAAGGATCACCGGCAGCGTACGAAAAATATGCGAGCGTTTCGGGCGTGAGACGGGCGGCAGGGTCCATGCCTTCCCGCAGCCTCTCGACGTTCCAAGCGGAAGCTTTTATGATAAAGACTTAGGGCTTGGTTACAGAAGCGAATACCTTGAGCTGATGTTCGAATATGCAAGGGAGCATGAGGGATTTACAGAAGCATTAAAGAGTCTTTCACCGGAGGGCTGTAAGAATGCGCTAAAGGCCCACAAGGGCATCGGTGAAAAGGTTGCTAACTGCATATGCCTTTTTGGCTTCCACCATACAGAAAGCTTTCCGGTGGATACACATGTAAAACAGCTTTTGGAAAAGTATTATCCAAATGGTCTTGACCTGAGCCCCTATAAAGGCTTTGCCGGAATAATCCAGCAATACCTGTTCTACAATGAGATACATGAATGATCCGGACTTCGTGTCAATGCCCTGACTGTACCCTTTTGTATCATACCTGAAACAGACGGGAATATATTACATTAGTCTTGTCTGCGGAAGGGTACTTAAGAAAGGGGCAGAACATGAGAGACAACAAACCTGTGGCAAAAAAGCTGCGGTCAGACGGTAAAACGCCTGCCGCAGCTTCTTTTTTTATAAAAGACAGCATTAAGAAGGATGCTCCGGTAGAAAGATCCGCGTCTCCGGAAGAAATATTTACGCCTCCGGCACAAATACGTCCTTCAAAAGAATATATGAAATACGTTCGAATCGCAATAGCCCACAAGGGGCTTAGACACCGTTAATGATCCTGACCTTCTGCAGATAAAACAGACCGGGTAAAAAACTTTTGGCGGCCGACTCTGCAGGCACTGCACTGCCGGCAAAAGATCTTTGCCCGGTTCCCCTTAAAAAAAATACCTATGAAAATGCTCTGAACACACTCTCCAAAACTCTGACATCCAGCGGGTTATCCTCCGATTCGAAGGTGCAGAAGAATTCCCGGCCGAGCCGGTAGCCGACCTTCTCATACATGGCCATCTTTGAAAGCGCATTGCGGCAATATAAAGAATTGATACACCGTCCGCATAGGCGAGAAGACATGGCGGTGTACTATTTTGTGAAATAACGTGGGTTGGTACATTAATAGTCTGCCGGGATATATTTTATATTGAACCAAATTGTGAAATTTAGAATTATAGTTCACTACCAACCGGGTATGGTTGCGGGAAGAATGTACTAAACTGTTAATTCAAGGAATTTAGTTCACCTCTGGGTGATGAAAAAAGTGGGAAGGATGTACCAAAATGCTTATTTAAGATATTTAGTTCACCGACAGACAGCAGAAAAGCTGAAAAGGATGTACTAAAATTCTGGTTTCAAGAAATTAGTTCACTACCAACCGGGGATGGCAGCGGGAAGAATGTACTAAACTGTTAATTCAAGAAATTTAGTTCACCTCTGGGTGATGAAAAAAGTGGGAAGGATGTACTAAAACACTAATTCAAGAAATTTAGTTCACCGACAGACACCAGAAAAGCTGAAAAGGATGTACCAAAACGTAGCTTCAAGAAATTTAGTTCAAAAAAAAATGGGAACACAGCCGAAAGGATGTAACAAAGCGTAGAATCAAAGAAGATGAGTTCCCCGCCCGCAAGCCGGGGCTTGCGGGCGGGAAGATGCGATTGTTTTATATTTTTCAGATCTTTTCAAAAACAGGCATATATTCAATAGGTGCGTCAATATCCTTTACGATCTGTCCGCCATCAAATACTTCGCCTGTGGATGTAAGCTTCCACTTTCCTGCAGGGAGATAAACATCTCTCTTGAACTGATTCAGGTTAAGGATGGGAGCAACAAGGTACTTTGCGCCGAACATGTACTGATCTTCTATCTCCCAGCACTTTGCATCCTCGGGGAATTCGTAGAACATTGTTCTGATAAGAGGCGATCCGTTTGTTGAGGCCTCATCGTAAAGACTCTTTATGTAATCATGCATGGAGATACGGATGTCGTAATACTTCTTCATGATCGCATAGTTTTCTTCGCCGTAGCTCCAAAGCTCGTTTGGCTGGCCTGTGTGAAGGTAGCCGCCGCCCCAGTCTCTGTTATCAAGCGCAGGAATGTTGTAAGGGCCTCTGTCTCCGTGCATACGAAGAACTGCAGAATATACGGCAAACTGATACCAGCGGATAAGGAGCTGACGGAAGTTGGGGTCTGCAACATCATCTGTCATGAAGCCTCCGATATCCGTTGTCCACCACGCGATACCCGAAAGGCCCATGTTAAGGCCGCACTGGATCTGCTCTGCAAATGCCTGGAATGTTGACGGAACATCGCCCGACCAGATAACATTGCCGTATTTCTGTGAGCCTGCCCATGCGCATCTCATAAGGTTAACTACAGGCTTCCCTGTCTTTACCATCTCGTCATAGAACACGCGGCTGTACATCTGAGGATAGATGTTTGTGACCTCAAGCGCGGGGCCTGCAAAATATCTGTAGTTTTCGAAATCGTAGATACCATAATCGGGCTCGGAATTGTCAAGCCAGAAAGCATCAAAGCCGAGGTCTGCGTAATTTCTCTTGCAGACTTCCCATACATACTTTCTTGTCTCGGGATTGAAAGGATCTATCTCAACGCAGTCGCCCTGATAATCATATGTCTGCTGAGCACCGCGCTCTGTCTTAATGAGGAGACCCTTTTCCATCATAGGATAGAAGTTTTCGCTTCTTCTGTCTACGGAAGGCCATACCGATACGATGACTCTTATGCCCATTGAATGAAGCTCGTCAACCATTGCCTTAGGATCCGGCCAATAGGTCTTGTCAAATTTCCAGTCACCCTGTACTGTCCAGTGGAAGAAGTCGATAACGATCTGGTCGATCTTGATGCCTGCCTTTTCATATGCATGAGCGACCTCAAGCACCTCTTCCTGCGTGCGGTAACGAAGCTTGCACTGCCAAAGTCCCATGAGTTCTTCGGGGAATACAGGCGAATGTCCCGTAGCCTTGGTATAATTATCCATGATAGCCTTGGGCGTATCGGCAACGGTTATCCAGTAATCCATCTCCTTTGCGGACTTTGCTATCCACTCGGTATAGTTCATACCGAAATTACAGGTGCCGACTGCCGGAATGTTCCAAAGGAAACCATATCCAAGAGATGAGATGGCAAAGGGAACGGATGCCTGTGAATTTCTCTGCGCAAGCTCAAGGGTACAACCCTTAAGATTGAGATTGGGCTGCTGATACTGACCCATACCGAATATCTTTTCGTTTCTGTCACTTTCAAATTTGACATTAAGTGTGTAATTTTCTGCGCCGATAATGCCCTTCCACTCGCGGTTTATGAGCTTTAAGCAGCGGCTGCCCTGTGACAGAGTACCGTCATACATGCGGTAATACTCCTGAAGGACAAGCTTGTCATCCTTGTAAAATCTGATTATACCGACAAAGTTCACGACTGCTTTTGCGCGTCCGTTTACGATAGTGGCGATCTGCCTCTTGTCGATATTTCCGTCACCGACCCAATGGTCTTCTTCGTCAATGCTTATTTCTGCCTTATAGCCTGACACATCTTCCGTAAGAGCCCACTGTCTGTTTGTGAAGCTCCCCCATACGCGGGAACGCACACGAAGAGAGTCCTTTCCCCACGGCTCTATCCTGACAGTCTCACCGTTATGATAAAACTGCAGGGCGTTATCTACGATCTCAAATCTCATAACCAACCTCCATTGTTTTCACTAATATAAAAATGGCACAAGTGCCCCTACGAAATGAGTATATCATAAAGGCCCGTGCCATTTCAATAACACACTATGCTTTTTAGACTGCTTAAACTTGCTAAACTTGCTTTTTTATCATTCCCATCCTTTTCAGCTGCTTTGCTATCGCAACGGCCGCGGCCAGCTTTAGGATATCGGGTATGATAAACGGCACGACGCAGGCGGAAAGAGCTGCCCCAAGAGAGTACGCCGTCTCCTTTATATCCATCGCAATGATGAACCATATAGTTCCGAAAGCATAACATACTATAAGCCCGAGCACCAGGGCCGATATTTCAAAAACAATGCCTTTTTTTATCAGCTTCCCGAATGCCATATAGATAAGTCCGCAGAATAAAAAGCCCAGGATGTATCCGCCCGTAGGGCCGACAAGCACCGATAAGCCTCCTTTAAACCCGGCAAAAACAGGAACGCCTGCCGCGCCTATGCAAATATACAATAGTATGGATACTGTCCCCGTTTTGCCCCCCAGGACCATAAGAGTCAAAAAGACCGCAAAGGTCTGAAGCGTTACGGGAATGGTCGCGGGAATGGTCATCCATGAGCAGACCGCCGTAAGCGCCGCCATAAGCGCGGCGAGAGTTATGGTCAGAGTCTTTGAATATCCCGCTGTCTCTTTCAGTTCAGCATCAGTCATAGTTTTTTCTCCGATCTAAGATTCTTGTTTTTAATTATAAACATCCTTACGTTTTTTTCAATTATTATTTCAAATAGATTTGACTTAAACAAAGAAAAGAATTAAACTTATACCCGTTAAATAAGCAAAAAAGGAATACATCATGCGTGGAATAATAACTACAAAAAGCAAGATAAGACATCAGGTATTTACAGAGGTTGCCCGTATGGCATTTGAGGGCACAAGCTTTTCGCGCCTTGAAGAGCTTCCCTATGAGCTTGTCCCCGGCGAGATAAGCACATATTATGACAACATCTTTTTAGAGCGCGCCATAATAGGCGAGCGCATCCGTACCACTATGGGGCTCCCTGTGAGAAAGCTTTCTCAGCATACACTTTTATCGGACGGCTTTGAGGATGCGGATATTGCCGAAAAGTATTATGAGCCGCCCCTTGTAAATATCATCAAATTTGCATGCCATGCCTGCCCTGAAAAAAGAACATTTGTAACAGACGGTTGTCAGGGCTGCTTAGAACACCCCTGTTCTGTGGTATGCCCCAAGGGTGCCATCTCTATAAAGAACGGAAAGTCGCATATCGATCCCGACAAATGCGTCAACTGCGGCAAATGTATGCAGGCATGCTCGTACAATGCGATCATCCGCCAGGAACGCCCCTGTGCCAAGGCCTGCGGCATGCATGCGATAAAATCCGACGAACACGGCCGCGCCGATATAGACTACGATCTTTGCGTATCCTGCGGACAGTGCCTTGTAAGCTGTCCATTCGGCGCCATAGTTGACAAAAGCCAGATATATCAGACCTGCCTTGCACTGAAAGAGGACACTCCCATTTATGCAGCCATTGCGCCTTCATATGTCACCCAGTTTGGACCGGGCGCCAACGAAGGCAGAATGCGTGCAGCCCTTAAAGCCGCAGGTTTTACGGATATGGTAGAGGTATCCATAGGTGCAGACCTTTGCGCCATTCAGGAAGCAGAAGACTTTGTAAATGAAGTTCCACAAAAGCTTCCTTTCATGGGAACGAGCTGCTGCCCTTCCTGGTCTGTTATGGCCAAAAAACTGTTCCCGCAATATGCGGATTGCATTTCCATGACACTTACGCCCATGGTTCTTACCGCAAGGATGATAAAAAAACAGCACCCCGAGGCCAAAGTTGTCTTTATTGGTCCGTGTGCCGCAAAAAAACTCGAAGCCAGCCGCAAAAGCGTGCGAAGCGAAGTCGATTTCGTCCTGACATTTGAAGAGATGGCCGGCATATTTGAAGCAAAGGAGATCGATCCGAATACCATAGCGCCGGATGAAGTATCAAACGCATCAAGCGCCGACGGAAAAGGATTTGCATCTTCCGGCGGCGTTGCAAGAGCCGTCGTAAATGTCATAAAGGAAAGATACCCCGGCCGCGAAGTAAATGTTGTCGGCGCCGAAGGCCTTGACGAATGCCGCAAGATGATGATGATCGCGAAAGCCGGAAAGTATAACGGATATCTTTTGGAGGGTATGGCATGCCCCGGCGGATGCGTCGGCGGAGCCGGTGTTATAAGCGATGTCTCAAAAGCGGCACTCTCTCTTGAGAATGATAAAAAGACGAGCGAAAAGAAAACAAGCACCGAAACGGAGTACGGGGATTATTTGGGGTTGATAAATAAGTAAAGAAGAAATGACACCTAGTATCCGTCCCCGGGTGTCATTTCTTCTCTTTCCCTTCTAACGCTGCTTCCCGCAGTGCAGAAAGCGGCGCCTTCGTTTTCGATCTTCACAACACATTCGCCAACAACGGGAATGCTGAGCTGCTTTTCATTTCCATACCCTGTGCCGGAGTATATGGTTATAACTGCCGTGCCGCCGTTTCTGAGTTCAAGCTCCATGCCGCCTCTTAAGGCATTAAAGGGCAGGCGGGTCATTTCGTAGTCGGAATACCAGATGATGCTTCCGGCGCCGCTTTGCTTTCCGAAATATCTCACGCCGTCATATAACAGTTCGTATCTGTTATCTGCAGATACAGGGTCTACCGGCGCGCTGATACCAAATGTGGCGGGCTTTTCCCTTGTGGTTATATCGTTCTGATCGCCGGTCTCGGCATCCACGGGGATAAGAACAAGAAGCTCGCCCCAGGTTTCAAAACCGGAAAACATATTATTAACCTCCATCCCGTATGTATCTGAATTGGATGAGCATCTCAATATATTGGTTGTACACCCCCACACGCCCGGAAAGAGGTTTACCTCATATCTCCAGTTTATGCCATCCTGGGTGCTCGCCTCAGATCCAAGCTGCACTCCTGTGCCGGTAAGGTATTCTTCGTTTAAATAGGCCGCGATGTCATCGGCCGAATAGCCTGTGGGAAATGCTCCGAGAGAAAGCCACATATGGCCTTTGATGGCTGTCGCGCCTATTTTGCCGCTTGCAAGAAGGCCTATGGTGCCGGGGTGCTTTAACGCGTCAAATACCTTTTTGGCCTTAGCGATATCCTCTGCCGTATCCGCCGTTTTGGGTATTGAGTCAACATAGTATTTTTTATATTTCGCGCATGTTCCGTCATAGGATGAAAGCGTAACTTCGGTTCCGTCCGCAAGATTAATAAGATAGTTATAATATGATGACGGGCCGTTCACCAGCTTTCCGTCAAGATAGATATAAGCGGCATATGCATACGATTTCGAAAGCTCTTCTTTTGTCACATTCACAAGATCATCGATAGTGACTGTATTGTGGTATGATGATGCACTGACGCCGCCAAGCCCGTAGCAAAGGGCTCTGGTCACTTCTCCCGAACAGTCGGTCCTTCCGGATACGTAGGGAGTGTTGCAGGCTATGTCAAACAGGAATTTCTTTATAGACTTGTAAGCGGCGGAATCCTTTTTCAGCTGCACTATGTCGCTTTCGGCAACTTCCTCGCAGTACATCGCAAAATACGAGCTGGTTGCCGCCTCATCGCCCATTACATGCATTCCGCCGGATGAGGCTGTAAGCGCCAAGGCACCGGCTGCGACGAGAGCAGTTATACTCTTTTTCAGCATTTTATTCATAGAACACCTCTTTAAGTCTGTCCCCTTCATAAACAAGTTTCATGTTTATTTCTTTTTCGCCCGCAAGAAGCTTTTCAAGGAAATACTTGTCGCCCTCCCACATCTTAAGGGCCATGATATCCTCCTGCCTTATCCAGGCAAGTGTTCCTTCATTGCAGTTCATATCCGCTTCGCCCGAAAACTTTGTACCGGTATAAAGATACATTCTTTCGCGGCTTTCGGTATTGATATATTCTATAACTCCGTGAAAAATAAAATCCTCAAGTGCCAGGCCGGTCTCTTCTTTTACCTCTCTTACGATGCATTCATCGGGCGTTTCGCCTTCTTCTACATGTCCGCCCACTCCGATCCATTTGCCGGCATTTTCATCGCCTTTCTTTTTGTTTCGGAGCATCATGAGGTAGCTTCCGTCCTTTTTTATGTAACAGAGCGTCGTGCTTTTTTCTTTTACGTTTTCTGCTTCGAACAAATCTTTTCCCTGCTGTTATCTGACCGTTTCAAGTCTTATAGTGTTCGTGTTTCCGGACTTTCCGCTTGCCTGTCCGCCGGTAAGTACCACATTGTCGTCTTTTTCAAGCCCTAATATTTCTTTTGCATATCTAAGCGCATGGTAGAACATTACATCTACGGAATTGAACTCTTCGCTTAAGACTGGTGTAACGCCCCAGCTAAGGTTAAGTTTTCTCCATGCCTTTTCGGAGGTCGTCATGCCTATTATGTCCACAGGGCACCTGAAACGGCTCACCATTCTTACGGTTATTCCGGAAAGCGAACTTATTACCATTCCCTTTGCGCCCGTGTCTATGGCCATTGCGCATGTGGCGTGTGATACGGCGTCAAGGTTGTTTTTAATGACATATTCCGTGTCATGGAACTGCTTTATGTAGTTTATTTTGCTCTCGGTATACTCGGCTATCTCGGCCATATACTTGACCGCATTCACCGGATATTTGCCGGCTGCGGATTCTCCCGAAAGCATGACTGCCGATGACCCATCATACACAGCGTTTGCGACATCGGATATCTCCGCTCTTGTTGGCCTTGGATTGTGTATCATGGACTCGAGCATTTCGGTCGCGGTTATGACTCTCTTTCCAAGGAGTCTGCACTTGCTTATAAGGTATTTTTGTATAGACGGAACCTCCACAAGAGGTATCTCCACTCCAAGATCGCCTCTTGCAACCATTACGCCGTCGGCTATCTCGCATATCTCGTCTATATTGTCGACTCCTGCCCTGTTTTCGATCTTTGCGATTATGTCTATATCGCTTCCGCCGTTGGCATTTAAAAATTCGCGTAAAGACAGCACATCAGCCTTGCTTGAAACAAACGAAGCCGCAACATAATCCACATCGTTTTTGATGCCGAACAAAAGATCCGACTTGTCCTGCTCGCTTAAGAAATCTCCGCTAAGCACATGATTGGGGAAATTCATGCTCTTTCTATCCGACAGCTCGCCGCCCACTATTATGTCGCAGACCGCGTCATTTCCCTTTATCTCCCTTACCTCGAAGATCGAAAGGCCGTTGTTTACAAGTATCCTGTCACCTGTTTTAAGCTCATTTATAAGATTCTTATAGCTTACTGCGACTCTTGTTTCGTCACCTTCTATATCGTCCGTTGTAAAGGTGAAGGTGCCTCCGTCCGCAAGAGTTACTTTTTTGTTTTTAAAGGTCTTTATCCTGTATTCGGGGCCTTTAGTGTCAAGCATTATTGGCAGGGGAATGTTCAGCTTTTCCCTTACCTCTTTTATAAGATCTATCTTTTTTTGATGTTCTTCATGAGTACCATGGGAAAAATTGAGTCTTGCGACGTTCATTCCCGCCTTGCAAAGCCCGGTAAGCACTTCTTCGTTGTCGCTTGCGGGACCTATGGTACATATGATCTTTGTCTTTCTCATCTTTTTTCTCCGTTTGTCAATATCACTGCTTTAATAGATCTGTTATCGTCACGCAGTCGGCCAGTAGCTGATATTCGTTTCTTTCCGTATATACAAGCAGTATGGTATTTGCATTCTTTACAAGTGATTGTACCTCCGCCGTAGGAAGATTCTTCCAGTGTGTGGAGTATACATCCGAAAAGTCCTTATACACAAAATTCAGCATTGCATTTCTGTATGAATCGCCGATGAGGAGGGTCTTTCCGTTATCCGGCGCGTTAGATGTCATATGATATACGCCCCTTTCGGTCTGCGCATCCTCTTTGCCCTCTTCAGTAAGCATCTGTATCTCTGGCTTATAATCCACGTAATACAAAATATCGTTCGTGTAATCCGCAAGATTGAGGTTTGCAAGAAGTATAAGGTCGCCCCATCCAAACGGCTCTGTGAGTACATTCAGGTTAAGAATGCTGGTCATCGGCATGCCAAGCATCCTCATCATTATCTGATAAGCCATGTAGGCGCCTACCGAATTCCAGTGGGTATCATATTTCAGGTAAACTCTGTAATAGCTCTTTAATGCCTTAAGCTCGTTTATGGGATAGCTTATCGGCACGTCGGAATTGGCATTTACATAATCCACCATTCTTTGCAGCTTCTTATACTGGTCGAGCACATCAAGAGTCGGCATATATTCGGAATATACCTGTTCCTTGCAGGGCGCAAGTATTATGGCCAGCTTCTTTCCCGCGTTTTTGCAGGCATCCGAAAGAGCTTTGTATGCGGCAAGGTAGGCATTCAACTCCTCCTGAGTCGCCAGATTGTTTGCCAGATAATAGTTAATATTGCCTTCGCCGTAAAGGAAGAGCCAGTCGCCCCTGCCTATCAAAACATTGTTGTTTTTTATGACGGGCGGGAAATAACTTGTCGTATCTATCTCGTCCCCGGGGTTTGTAGGCTGGGTCGGAGGTGTTATTACAACATCTGCGCTTGTAGGTGTCTGCGCAGGATCCGTTTCGGTCACAGTCTCTATTACGGGTATAGGGTCTGTCCCTGTTAAGGCTTCCGATTCCGGATCGTTTTCGGTAACATCTTCCGAAGAAACAGTCTCGCTGCCCGCAGGATCCTCTGTTTCCTCAGTCTGCGCCTGCGATGTCACTGCCTCACTTGACGGAGCGGGCAAGACGGATGATTCATTTTTTGTTGTAGGGCCGAAAAGATCGTCTATATTTACGCTGCTGCTGCTTTCGGTAGCGGAAGGCTTTGTCTCGCCGGAGTGAAACATTGCCACAAGAGAATCTCTGAGGCCGTTGTTGTAGGGGCTCTCGATAAATGATGATATATTCTTTTCAAGGGTTATGAGGGCCGATCTGAACGGTGCCACATCATTGTAATAGGTTTCAAGTTCTTTGAAATAGTCCGATGAAAACTCTGAGGGCGGCTTGGCCTTTTCCCTGTTTTCGCCCGTGTCAAAATCCACGGTCTTTTTTACTTCGGGCACCGCAAGGCCGATAAGGCATATACATATCCACGCCAGCGTCGGCAGAACGAGAAACCACCTGAAGATCAGGATCATCCGCCTGTATGCGCCTTTTTTGTTTTTGTTGTTGTTTTCTTCCATTAAAAACCTCTTTGCCCGATCGGCGTGAAAGCCGTCAGAACTGGAAATAAATAAATGCGTTGTAGGTTCCGCTTATGAGCTTCAAAATGCAAATGAAAAGAAGGATCATCTGGATCGCAAAATCGGCATACATAAAGCCTTCTTTTTCCTTCGTCTTTTCAAACCATTTGATCAAGGGTCTTTGCAAAAGTCCCGAGAAAAGGACTGCCATCACAAACAGTACCATTACCTCCATCGAAAGGTAAGAGAATACCGAATAGGTATTGTTTGAGCCCGCAAAGAGCCTTGTCACAAAGGTGAAACCCTGCGAGATGTTATCGGACCTGAAGAATACCCATGCGATCATCACCGCAAACATGGTATATGCCCAGTTGATGGGTTTTACGGGATTCTTTGCAAGGAGCTTTCCGAGGAACAGCCTTTCTATAACAAGCAAAAGCGCATAGAAGACTCCCCACGCAATAAACGTAAAGTTTGCGCCGTGCCATATTCCGGTGAGAAGGAACACGATAAAGACATTGAGGCAGGTCTTTGCGAGCCCCCTTCTGCTTCCTCCGAGCGGGATATAAACATATTCCTTGAACCAGGTGGAAAGCGACATGTGCCATCTTCTCCAGAAATCCTGCACTGAAAGTGACGTATAGGGGTAATTGAAATTCTCTTTAAAATTAAAGCCAAGCATCCTTCCTATACCGATGGCCATGTCGGAATATCCCGAAAAATCATAATATATCTGGATGGTGTAGGCGATCATGCCAAGCCACGCCATAGGGCTTGACAGCTTGTCTATTTCAAGTGCCCATATCTTATCGGCTATATCTCCGAAGGTATTGGCAATAATGACCTTTTTTGAAAGGCCGTAAATAAAACGCTTTTGTCCCGAGGCAATGAGTTCGAATTTTTCGCTCCTTTTTGTGAGCTGGTCTTCAATGTCGCTGTACTTGACAATTGGGCCCGCGATGAGCTGCGGGAAGAAGGATACGTAAAGCGCGAAATCCCAAATTCTTTTTTGAAGCTTTGCATCGCCCCTGTAAACGTCGATGACATATGACATCGACTGGAATGTGAAAAATGATATTCCGATTGGAAGAACTATATGGGGAAGGTCAAGCTCACCCGTGCCCTCCATGAACAGCATCGCATCTACGATACCTCCGGCGCCTGTTTCCATTATATTTTCTATAATGGCAACTATCATATTGAAATATTTGAATATGATGAGCACCAGAAGGTTCAAGGCGATCACCAGTACAAGATTTCTTTTCCGTGCACCGGGCTTACGCTTTGCAGGGTCGACAAGAAAACCTCCAAGGAAGTTTATTCCTATGGAAAAGATCATTATCAAAAGGTAATATATCCCGCCCCACGCATAAAAGAAAAGGCTGCAGATCAGCAAAAATATATTTTTGTATCTTAATCGGTTTTTCCTGTTGCATTTTATGCTCAAGATGTGGTTACCCAGTATGACCACGGGCAAAAAGCACCAGAGAAAGACCATAGAGCTAAAGAGCATCCCTTTTAGTCCTCCGTTTTTCTTCAGCACATACTACGTGCATTCTAAACAGTATACTGCAAAGGAGAAAAAAAATCAATGATACATTTATTCATGGATTTTTTCAAAAACATAAAGACAAAGCAGGGTGTTTTATATATAATGGTCGTATCGAAAACAAAGAATACCCGCTGACAAGGAGAACAAAATGAGTTACAGAACAGAACATGATTCCATGGGAGAGATCCGGGTCCCCGCAGATAAATACTGGGGTGCGCAGACACAGCGAAGCTTTGAAAACTTCAAAATAGGAACGGAAAAGATCCCGGGTGAGATAATCAAGGCATTTTCATATCTTAAGCAGGCGGCGGCCATAGCCAATTTCCGCCTCGGAAGGATGGACCAAAAGAAAAAGGATCTTATCTGCGCGGTGTGCGAAGAGATAAGGGAAGGAAAGCTTGAAGGCAACTTTCCCCTTGCCGTATGGCAGACCGGAAGCGGCACGCAGTCGAACATGAACGTAAACGAAGTTATCGCAAACAGGGGAAATGAGATGGCCGGCGAAAAGCTCCTGCATCCAAACGATTCCTGCAACATGTCGCAGAGTTCAAACGATACCTTCCCCACAGCCATGCATATCGCAGCCGTATGCGAGATAGAGGATACGCTTATCCCTTCCATCAACATCCTGATCGAGACCTTTAAAAAACTTGAAGCGGAAAATAAAGGCATCATCAAATCGGGAAGGACCCATCTGCAGGATGCCGTTCCGATCTCCTTTGCGCAGGAGATAAGCGGCTGGAGAGCTTCTCTTGAACGCGACATAGAGCTTATATGCAGCTGCATCCCCTCCCTTTCAGAGCTCGCTCTTGGCGGAACTGCTGTAGGCACAGGACTTAATGCGCCGAAGGGCTTTGACCAAGAAGCAGCAAAGGCTGTTTCCGAACTTACGGGAAAGAGCTTTGTGCCCGCAAAGAACAAATATCACGCTCTCACTTCCAAATCTGAGCTCACCGCCGCTCACGGCGCCATAAAGGCACTTGCGGCAGATATGATGAAGATAGCAAACGATGTAAGATGGCTTGCAAGCGGACCGAGGGACGGCCTGGGCGAGATCACCATACCGGCAAACGAACCGGGAAGCTCCATCATGCCCGGTAAAGTGAATCCCACCCAGTGTGAGTCTATGACGATGGTCGCAGTTCAGGTAATGGCAAACGATGTGGCCGTAGGTATGGCCGCAAGCCAGGGCAATTTCGAGCTTAACGTATTTATGCCCGTCATGATATACAACTTCCTTCAGTCCGTTCGTCTGCTTGCAGACGGAATAAGATCCTTCAATGACAACTGCTGCGTAGGTATAAAAGCAAACAAAAAGAAGATGCATGACAATCTTCACAATTCTCTTATGCTCGTCACCTGCCTCAATCCTTACATCGGCTATGAAAATGCCGCAAAGACCGCAAAGCTTGCTTTTGCGGAGGACATCTCCTTAAAAGAAGCCTGCGTAAAACTCGGCTTTTTGACAAGCGAAAGATTTGACGAAGTATTCGATCCCGAGGCAATGGCCGGTGAGGAATAATTATGGATAACAATATCAAGTGCCCCTATATAAGCAAATGCGGAGGCTGCAGCTTTATAGGCGAGGACTACGATAAACAGTTAAAGGACAAACGAAAGACTCTGGCAGAACTGTTTAAAGGCATAAGCATAGATCAGGTGATCGGAATGAAAGACCCTTTCCATTACCGCAACAAGGTCACCTGCTCTTTCGGCCTCGATGCCAAAAAGCATCCAGCCTTCGGTATATACGAGCAGTATTCACACAAGCTCGTTCCCGTAGAGCACTGCCTTATAGAGGACGAACGCGCGGATGCCATAATGCACACGCTGCGCGACCTGTTTAAGTCGTTTAAGTACAAGTATTATGACGAAGTATCGGGCTACGGCCTTATCCGCCACGTGATGATACGGGCAGCGCATACCACGGGGCAGATAATGGTAATACTCGTCCTTTCATCCGTTGTTCTTCCCGCAAAGAACAATTTTATAAAGGCGCTTACAAAAGCCCATCCCGAAATAACCACCGTTATTTTAAATGTAAACGAGCGCGATACAACCTTTGTTCTGGGGCCGAGAAACATAACTCTTTTCGGACCGGGACATATAGAAGATGTCCTTTGCGGCAAGCGTTTCATTTTATCGCCCGGATCGTTTTATCAGGTGAACTCTGTGCAGACAGAGGTCCTTTACCGGAAAGCCATAAAGCTTGCAGGCCTTAAGGGAACCGAGACTGTCATAGACGCATATTGCGGCATAGGCACCATATCACTTGCCTGCGCAGGGTCGGCTAAAAATGTTATAGGCATCGAGCTGAATCAGGATGCAGTCGCAGATGCAATAAAAAACAAGAAGCTTAACCGCATTTCAAATGTGACCTTTATCTGCGGAGATGCCGGTGAAGTCATGGAACGCATGGCCTCAGAGGGCAATACGGCCGATGTGGTCTTTATGGACCCTCCGCGAAGCGGAAGCAGCGAAAGCTTTATGGATTCCGTGGCCGTGCTGCATCCCGCAAAGGTGGTTTACATATCCTGCGGGCCCGAAAGTCTTGCAAGGGATCTTGAGTATTTCAAAACAATTGGTTATCGCACAAAAAATATTACGCCCGTGGACATGTTCCCTCACACGGAGCATGTAGAGTGCTGCTGCCTGCTCACCCGCAAAGAAAAATGAGGAAAAAAATGATCAAAACAAAAAAAGACCTCAAAAAATACCTGATGTATGAAAAAAAACTGTATACAGAAACGCCCAGGCATCTTCTTCATCTATGGCTCATAAAGGATGAGGATTACAGCCTCTGGAGGATAATGCATAGTCTGCGCCATTTGGAGTACCATGTCAACAACGCTCATTACATCCGTTCCCTGCTTTGGGAACGCAGGAAGAACAATCTTGCAAACAAATGCGGCGTTATTATACATCCAAACTGTGCGGAGATTGGGCTTAGGATATGGCATGTCGGCAACATAAATATCCATCCGGATGCCAGGCTTGGAAAAAACTGTCAGCTGCACGGAGATAACTGCCTCGGCAACAAAGGGACACCAATGTCGGGCGCTCCAAAGATAGGTAATAATGTCAATGTCGGAGTCGGTGCTTCAATTATAGGACCCATAAGTATTCCCGATAATGTCACAATAGCCGCGAATGCGGTCGTGGCAAAGACATTTACAAAGCCCGGCATCGTTTTGGCGGGTATTCCGGCTAAAGAAATACAAAAAAAAGCTGCCCGATAGCAGGGGCAGCTTTTTTGTGATAACCGGTGCTTATCACCGGCGATAAAATCCATCGAATTTTCTTTTTTGTTTTCCGATGCTATGATAGAGCCATCTTAAACGAACAGGAGGCACGGAAGATGAAAAACAGAATAACCTTTAGATACTGTAAAAGGAGCATGCGAATGTGTAACTCCCGTGCCGTATAAAGGGCAGGGAGAAAGCCAAAAACAAAAATGACAAAAAAACGATCACAACAAAAAATAAAAAACACCCATAGAAAAGGAGACAGACCATGAGCGATTATAGATTTGAAACATTACAGTTACACGTAGGACAGGAGCAGGCAGACCCCGTAACAGATTCAAGAGCGGTTCCGATCTACCAGACAACATCATATGTATTCCACAACAGCAAGCACGCTGCAGACCGTTTCGGTCTTGCAGACGCAGGAAACATCTACGGAAGACTTACCAATTCCACACAGGACGTTTTCGAAAAGAGAATAGCCGCACTTGAAGGCGGCAGCGCAGCTCTTGCAGTCGCATCCGGAGCAGCAGCCATCTCTTACACCATTCAGGCACTTGCCGCTAACGGTGGACATATAGTTGCGCAGAAGACCATCTACGGCGGAAGCTACAACCTCCTCTCACATACGCTTCCCCAGTATGGCATAAAGACAACATTTGTAGACGCACACGACCTTGCAGAGGTTGAAGGAGCCATCGAGCCCGACACCAGAGCCATCTACTTAGAGACTCTCGGAAATCCCAACTCCGACATTCCGGATATCGATGCTATTGCAGAGATCGCACATAAGCACGGACTTCCCGTAGTTGTGGACAACACCTTCGGTACACCTTACCTCATTCGTCCTTTCGAGCACGGCGCAGATATCGTTGTACATTCCGCAACAAAGTTCATCGGCGGACACGGAACCACACTCGGCGGCGTTATAGTTGAATCCGGTAAGTTTAACTGGAAGGCAAGCGGAAAGTATCCGAATATCGCCTCTCCGAACCCCAGCTACCACGGCGTATCATTCTATGATGTTGTCGGTCCTGCTGCATTTGTTACATTTATCCGTGCGATCCTCCTTCGCGATACCGGTGCATCCATTTCACCTTTTAACGCATTCCTTCTTCTTCAGGGAACTGAAACTCTGTCCCTAAGGCTTGAAAGACATGCCGAGAACACAAAGAAGGTCGTAGAGTTCTTAAAGAACCACCCCAAGGTAGAAAAGGTAAATCACCCTTCTCTCCCCGATCATCCCGATCATGCGCTCTATGAGAAATACTTCCCTAACGGCGGCGCTTCGATCTTTACATTTGAGGTAAAGGGCGGCCAGGAAGAAGCATGGAAGTTCATCGACAACTTAAAGATCTTCTCACTTCTTGCAAACGTTGCCGATGTTAAGAGCCTTGTTATCCACCCCGCATCAACAACTCACTCTCAGCTTTCAACAGAGGAACTTCTTGATCAGGGTATAAAGCCCAACACCATCAGACTCTCGATCGGAACCGAGCATATCGACGACATCATCGCAGATCTTGAAAACGGATTTGCAGCCATTTGATAGACCCCCTGAAAAAAAGCTGTCCCGCCAAGCGGGGCAGCTTTTTATTTGCTGTCATCTTATTGATCGGCACCGTAAAGCAGGAAAGAAAGCATTTCCTGATAGGTCTGTACCATATTCTTGATGATCTTTCTTGAGTAGAATCCCGAGTAATACGCTCTGAAAGCATATCCCTCTTTTGTCTGTACAACTTCCGTAAGCGCTTCGGCATCAAAATCCTTCTGAGTGGAAAGGATCAGATTCAGGATAGTCTCATTAAGCGGATGTTTGTCATATCCCCCGTCTGCGATTATCCAGTCCGGAAGGAACTGAAAAGCTATTATGGGACGGCCCGCCACATATTCCTGCGCCACAGGCCCAAATGGATAATAATTGCAGGACATAAGCTTATAATACTGCTCCGAAAGCTTTTTCAACATACTGCCGATATCCTGCATGTCTGTATGCGCTATCAGCGGCATAACATTGATATTCATTCCTATCGCATCAAAATTTTTAAACCTGTCTCTGCCGTTTTCAATGTAAGCAAAAGCCACGTTTTCCTTTTCTGTCATTTTTGACAACGTACATGCCATAGCCGCTGTAAACAGGATATTCTTATTGATGCCGTTATTCTTTGTAAACTCCGCGACCCGCTTCTCATCTGCCTCGATCTGCCTTATAAGGTAACCGTTTTTCCCATGCTTTTCCGCTCCTGAAAGAAAACCTACCCCATCAAGATTTTTATATAATGATCTTGCGTATGCATCTGCCGCTTTATACTCCTCTGTATCTGACATATATCTGTTAAATGCGGCTACTTTAAGGAATGCATCATCGATATGCTCTATCGTTTCGCCGTCAAGCACCTTCTGCAGCATTCTTCTGAATACATTTCCGGAGACAAGATCGAATATCATGTGATGAAACAGCGAGGCCACGTAGGTCTTTCCCATAAATCTGATTATCACATGCCTTGACAGACTTTTATATATGTCAAAGTCCTTAGTCATGTACGAAATGATCTTCATTGGATTTTTCGTATCTTTAAGAACCGGCGGATTTTCTCCCGGCACAAGATATATCTCCCCGTCTTCCCCTGCTTCGATATGCATACGAAGGATCGGGTAATGCTCAAACAAAACATCAAGCGCCCTTTCTATCTGTTCGTCTGTGTACTTGCCCGTTATGCGCGCAAGCGACGGCATCAGATACGAATCCTGCTTATTGTTCCTTACTATGTCATTGTACATATAAAGCTGCATGTTGGTCAAAGGACATCCCTCTGAAAGTGAATAGATATCCGGATCGAAATCCACCTTCCTTGCTCCCTCCGCGATCGCTGCGGGCGTTCTTCCGTTGAAGATATCGGCGACGGTAATGCCGTATTCTCCTATTTCGTTCAGCAGCATAATGGCGGTCAGTGAATCCCCTCCAAGACTGACAAAATCATCGTTTGCTCCGATATTCTCTCTTCCGAACACCTTTTCAAATGCCTGTGCTATGCGTTCCTCCAAAAAGCTTTTCGGGGCGACGTATTCGTGCTCGGGCATTGCCTCCTTTATCGACGGAAGCGCTTTTTTGTCGACCTTGCCGTTTATATTAAGCGGGATGCGGTCCATATTTATAACATACGCAGGCACCATGTAACCGGGCTTCTTTTCCGCAACATGCCTTTTTACGGCAGAGGCAATATCCCCCATGCCCGGTTCTGCCACAACATATGCGGCCAGTTCATTCTTTCCGTTACTTACTACTACCTGTACGGTGACCTCTTTTATTCCGTCCATGGATCTTACGGCCGATTCCACCTCGCCAAGTTCCACTCTGTTTCCGCGGATCTTTACCTGACCGTCCCTTCGGCCCACTATGCCAAGTGTACCGTCGGGCAGAAATCTTACCATGTCGCCCGATGCATAAATGGTATGATATTTTTCATCAAAGGGATTTTCAAAAAATGCCTCTCTGTTTTCAGCATCTCGATCCAGATAACCGCTTGTAAGCTGCGCGCCGGTAAGATACAACTCTCCGACCGCGCCTATCGGCAGTCTTCTGCGCTCTTTGTCGAGCACATAACCTTTTACATTGTCCACAAACCTTCCTATGCTTGACGGATCGATACGTTTGTTGGCAAATATACTTGTCGAGATCGCAAGGTTTTCGGACGGGCCGTATGACTCAAACGGGCCTACCGAATCCGGAGCATTAAGCATTCCAAGCTTCATGCCTCCAAAGCAGATAAGCTTTATTGTCGTCTTCATTCCGCTTTCGGCGAAAAGCTTTCCGACCTGGCTTGTCAGATATGTATGCGTGCAGTTATGCTCGTTAAAGTAATCATTGCATTTTTTCAGATCGAGCCTGATATCCTCCGGAAGGACATAAAGCCCTCCTCCGCTTACAACGGGAGAATAAAGCGCCTGCACATGCATGTCAAATACATATGAGCAGTGCATTCCGTAGATATCCTCAGAAGTAAAACCTGTCTCTTTAACGTACCAGAGCGTAAGGTTGTTCATTGCCCTTCTTGTCACTTTAAGGCCTTTTGGAACGCCGGTGGTACCGCTGGTATACAATATGCATGCCGTATCGTCACCGCACACCTTGGCGGTTTCCAGGTGATCCGCCTCGCCTACACCTTCCGCGATGATCGAAGATAAATTTACCACCGGAATATCGATTCCGTTTCCGGCAAGGATCTCCCTGATACGCGTCACACTAATGTCATCTGCAAGCACCGCCTTTGAGCCGGTATCCCTGATCATCAAAACGATCCTTTCGTCAGGATAGGTCGTATCGATCGGAACATAGATGTTACCCGTTGCCAAAACGCCAAGACTCGCAAGCAAAAACCATTCGCTTCGGCTTACAAACAAAGAAACATATTCCTGCCGGGATATGCCAAGCGCCTTAACCTTTTCAGCCACTTTGTTCGCTATGTATGCACCCTCTGCATGAGTATACTCTCTGTCTTTGTATCCGACCAGCAAACGGCCGCTGTATTTTTTCAGACCGTCATTAAATGCATCAAGTACATCCGCATAGGGAAGCTGTGTCTCGGTCTTATTGTATCCATCCATCAGCCTGATATCATCGGCAGATGTAAATACAATATCACGAAGTCTTTTCTCCTTCATCAGCCCATCAAGGATCATCTTGTAGGCATCCGCAAAACTCCGTACAAACCCTTCCGAATATACCGGTGAAAACAGTATCCTGATCTTAAAGCCTTTATCGCCGTCATCACAAATATTGAAAGAAAGGTCGGCATTCAGGTCATGCTCCATTTCCTCTATCCCGACATCCTCACCGAAGCCCTTTGCCGCGCCGGTAAAGATGTCCTGCGAATACTGGAACTGAATATCCGCATTAAGGTCATATTTGCCCGCAAGAAGCCTGAACGGATACATGTCGTACCTTGCCACATCACCGATCAGGTCCGATATATATGCAAGAAAATCATCTGTACTGCGGTCTGCGCAGTCTGCAAGCACCGGCAATGTCTTTACAAACATTCCCACGCTTCCGGACAGATCTATGTGTCCTCTGCCGTCCGTGATCATATTGAAAAGGACCTTTTCCGATCCGCAGAATCTTGACAATGTGTATGCAAAAACAGCGGCAAAAAATCTGTTATGTGTTATTCGATGTTGCCTTAAACATAAATCGAGGTTTTCCTTATCGATCTCAACGTCATCGATATATTCATAGGATTCTCCCGTACTTCCCACGCTTGGAAGCAGCTGCATAACCTCTTCTCTGTCCGCAAGCATCCGGTCAAAAAATGCTCCGGCCTCTTCCATGCCTTCCGCATTTTTCATCTCCTCAAATGCCGCGTAGCTCAGCACGCCTTTATCTGTATGACCGGCTTTGACGCCTCCCGCGGCATCAAAGAGGGCCTTGAAAATAACGCCGGACGATGCCCCATCAAATATCAAATGGTGAAAATCCGCGCATAGGATGGTATTGTCATTTTCTTCAGCTATAAGGAATCTTGACAAACATCTGTCTGTCTCAAAGGGCCTTACAAACGACGCGATATCCCTTAAACTGCCCAGCGTTACTTCAGGCACGGCATCAAATACCATGACAGGCTTTTCGGCTTTCTCGATGCGCCCCTTTAATACAGGGAATTCTTCGATAATGCTGTATATCGCTTCTTTCAGTGCATTTACAGAGCACCTTTTTTTGCCCCTGAATGTGATCTTTATCGGATCGTTATATGCGGTACCTTTAAAGTGCGCACATTCATCCAGATAAACATTAAGCTGTGATTCGGACAGGGGGCACCCTTCTTCAAAGGAATACTTTTCCTCATACTCTTCATGCCCTGCGCTGTTTTCTTTGATATAATTTGCTATCTCAACGGGCGTTGAAAGCCCCAGCATCTCGGCCGCGGACAATCTGACACCCATCCTGTCCTGCAGCAGAAGTATCAGCTTCATGGCAGAGACAGAATTGCCGCCAAGTGCCAGAAAATCATCATCGGGCGCCACGAATTCAAGGCTTAAGATCTCTTTGTAAGCGTCCATGACTTTCAAAAGGACTTCGTCGGTGACCTTTATGTTTTCGCTGCGCGCAGACTTTTTGACATCGGCTCTTGCTATTTTACCATTGGCGTTTCTTGGAATGGTGTCCATTTTTACGAACATGGACGGAACCATGTAATAGGGAAGCTCTTTTCTCAGGGCATCCTTATATACCTCTGCATCCACATCCCCATCCGAAGTATAATAAACGACCAGGTTGTCATTATCGACATCGATATAGATATCTTTGATCTCCGGAAAGCTTTTAAGTACTTCTGTTATCTCACCGGATTCTATGCGAAATCCTCTGACCTCGAGCTGGTCATCATCCCTTCCGACCACCTCGATCTCGCCTTTAAAATTGTAAAATCCGATATCTCCGGTCCTGTACATTATCCTGTTGCTCTCGCAGTCGGAAAAAGGATTTTCAACGAATTTTTCGGAAGTAAGTTCCGGATCGTTGCAGTAACCGTCCGCTACGCCACC